>Ga0068867_100000692_pt1 | contig 22410 bp, 19 predicted proteins | sample KBSMisM32_FD_65649 | JGI IMG/M metagenome (GOLD analysis project Ga0068867, IMG submission 65649) | Miscanthus rhizosphere microbial communities from Kellogg Biological Station, Michigan, USA - KBS Miscanthus M3-2 | ecosystem: Host-associated > Plants > Roots > Rhizosphere > Soil ...
GGCCAGTCGAAGACGGCCAACATTCTCTTCGCCGTGGAGCTGGACCGCCGCTGGAGAAGCGCTGGCGTCCGAGCGTTCGCCGTTCACCCCGGCAACATCGAAACCAACCTTGGCCGGCATATCTCTCGCGACATCCTGAAGGCTGCAGGCTCCTATGATGCTGACGGCCGGAGGATCATCGATCCGGCGAGGGCGCTCAAGACGGTCGAGCAGGGAGCAGCGACCAGTGTGTGGTGCGCCGCCAGCCCCCAGCTCGAAGGCTTTGGAGGCGTCTATTGCGAAAACAACGATATCGCGGCGATCGACCCATCGGACCCATCGCGCAAATGGACCATAAGCGACTCCCAAACTGTCACTGGCGTCATGCCCTATGCAATTGATCCCGAAGCGAGCGCGCGATTGTGGCAGGTCAGCGAGCGGATGATCGGCGGGGTGTGATGCACACCCCGCAACCCTATCTGGCGCAAGCGGGCTTCTAGGAGGACAGCTCCTCGGCGCAGCGCCAGAGTTGGGCCAGCAGAGCGCGGACTTTGCTCAGGATCGTCATCTTTCCTCTCCTTCGTCAGTCTGGTTGAGGCGGGCGCTGATCGTCAGCCGCCATGGGCTCGGCGCGGAGCCATCGCGGCCCAAACGGGCAGCGCGATCGTCATCACCGCGATCGCGGAAATCACCGCATCGCCAAGCGTGCGGTCGACCAGCACAGTCCCGGCCGCGATTCCCATCGGCAGGATCAGGAGATGACCCGCTTGCGCTCGCTCTGCGGGCCGGAAGCGTTCCGCGATCGAACGGGCACGGTCGATCTGCGCATCCGCGAAGCCGTGGGACACGAGCTGGGCCGCCTCCCGGTCCGACGAAGCCGGCGTGTCGTGTGCGACCGCGACGGCGAAGCGGCGAAGCGCTTCAAGGCGAGGATCGGCCAGCGGGTTCGGTGCCCGAAGGCCGAAGAGGCGCTGGGCGAGGCGGCGCATCGTCCCTACGGGGCGGATGCTGGAGCGCCGATCCGTTCTCGCCAGCATCACCGCTTCCCGTTCCGCCCGGTCCAGGGTCCGTCGCTCGATCGTGGGGGTGAGCGTGCGGCCGATCGTAACCATCGGCGGCTCTGCATTGAGATCCAGATATGCCATCGGCCTTGTCCTTTGCGGTCCTGTTCGAGCGAGCAGAAATGGCCGATCCCCTCGGGGATTTGGGGGGTAGAGGGGATCGGCCCGTCGCCTCGGCCGCGCACCATTGGCCGCGCGATCGAAGCAACGATTGAAAATTCCGCCTTCGGCTGCGTCGGGATCTAGCCGGCGCCGCGTCCTGCTGATTTCGGTATCCACCAATCCAGAATGTTGCGGCAGACTGTTAGTTTGAGAGTATCCCTTCCGCCGACTGGAAGGCCGACCGAAGGCGGTCCTAGAACAGCGCGAAGGCGCGTGCGGCCCCGCCTGTTCCTCCGCGATGCTTCGGTGCGCCGACCATGATCGTCGATCCGGACGCTGGCACCATGTCCAGGCTGGCGAGGCATTCGAGCCCCCAACCGCCTGCCGGGAGCCATGCCCGATGCGTCCGAAAATCTCTCGATATTCCCTTGTCGAGTGACAGCGTGTCGACCGCCAGCCCGACCGCCTCGGTTTCCTCGAGGAGATAGTCTGCAACCTCCGGGTGGATACCGGGGAAATGCATGATCCCAGCCTGATCGGCGTTCCTGAACCGGGCCGTTTCGACGAAGGAAGCCCAGCCCGAAAGCATCGCGACACAGGCGTTTGGCGGGACAGACCCGTGGCGCTCGGTCCACATCATGAGATCGTCCAGCGTCAGCTCTGCGTCCGCATCCGCCGACACCTTCTCGCGGATGTCGACCACGCACAGGGGCGCGATCAGGCTGGCGATCGGGATTTCGTCGACCGATTGACCGTCTTCCGAGAAATGCAAAGGCGCGTCGATATGCGTACCAACATGCTCGGACGTCGTGATCGTGTCGATGTTGATGCCCCGCTCTGAATAGCGGAGCTGCTTGCGGCGATGGAATTGCGATTGACCGAGATAGGTGGGGAAATCCTCATGCATCGCATGTGTCAGGTCCACCACGTTCTGCGCACCGACGATCGCGCGCTCAAGGCGCTGGAGGGGGCCTCCCGTTTGGACATCGCGATAGGGCCGTCCGCCGGGACGCCCGGCGTCCTTCACTGCGCGCAGGATCTCGGGATCACACATCGCCATCCTCCGATGCCGGCGCACCGCCGACCCTGCCGGACCCCAGGCGCTGCACAAGCTCCCATGCGCTTCGGGCGCTGGGGATCTCCACGCTGCCCGTCGCTCCAAGTCGCTCCTGCAGCGTCTGCGCCAATATTCCGGCCCGCGCGTACAGCTCGGCGCCCTGCAGCGTCAGGCTCACCACGACCAGGCGCTCATCGGCAGGGTTCCTCTTGCGGGTGAGCAGCCCGGCTGTCTCCATCCGCTTCACGAGGGGCGTGACCGTGCTTGCTTCGAGAGCAAGACGTTCGGCAATGCCGCCGATGCTCTGAGCATCGCGCTCCGCTACGGCGCACAGCACCAGATATTGCGGGTAGGTGAGCCCAAGCGATCCCAGGACTGGGAGATAGGTCCGGTTGATCGCGATGTTCGCCGAATAGATCGCGAAGCAGAGATGATCGCTCAGAGGTGGAGGCGTTGTCGCAGCGGTCATGATCGCTTCCTGTCAGATCCGTCGTTAATGCGCGCACGCCGGAATGCCGGCGCCGCGAGTGCGGCCGCCGCCCGCCGCATTCGCTGAGGCCCAGAAGTAGGAAAGCGTGCGCCGAACGAGGCACCCGCGCGACCACATCTCCGTCATCCTCTCCCAGATCGTCACCAGCAGAGGGGCCGCAGACGCGAGCGCGGGCCGCAGCGCCGTGCCGATCGACATCATGCAGAAGAGGTCGAAATAGAGCCCCCATCGCCCGCGAGTGGCCGAGCGAAGCATGGCAAGTGAGGCGTGGATGTGATGCGACATGGCGATCGTTCCTGTGAAAATCGGAAGGTCCGTGGCGGCTCCCTCTTGAATGTATTGATGGAGTATTCCGCTCGGCCGCGTAATTGACCAATTCCGAGAATGGCCCTTCCGTTTTGCGGAAGTGGTCAGCTCGCTTTCGCCCTGACAGGCGGGAAGTCGATCTCGGTGCGCGCGACACCGTTGAGGTAGTTCGTGAAATTGCAGGCCGCGACCAGCGCGACGATCTCGACGATCTCGGCGTCGGTATAGCCCGCCGCCTGGACCGCGTGGATCTCTTCATCTTGCACATTGCCTCGGCTTCGGGCCACGGCCTCGGCAAACGTCACCGCCGCTGCCGCCTTGGCATCAGATGACAAGCCTCGGCGATTGAGCGAGATTTCGCCGGGCGAGAGCCGGGCGAAATTCGTCGCGAGATAGCTATGAGCGGACAGGCAGTAGTCGCTCTCGTTCACCTGCGCGACGACAAGCGCGATGCGTTCGCGCGTCTTGGGATCGAGCGCTTGGGAGAGCTGATCCTGCATGGCGGTGAAAGCACCCAGCGCGGCCGGGCTGCTTCCGATCAGGCGAAACAGGTTCGGCAGGACGCCGAGCTTACCGTAGATCGTGTCCAGGGCCGGCTTGCTCGCCAGCGGGGCGTTGTCGCGTGAAGGTATCTGGAGCCGGGACATGGATTGCTCCTGGCGTGACCATAGCGGGAGGGGGGGTGACGGGGCCCTCCGGCCGATGGGGATCGTGGCATACCTCGATCCCCGCCCGGCTGGAGAACCTCATGTCCTGGCGCGGCTGCACCGCGCCATTGCTGCTGCCGTTCAGGCGGCCTTCCGGGTGCTGAGCGCCGGGAAGGCGGAGTCCAGATCGGTCTTGAACGTGTTGTTGAAGATGTTGGTGATGAAGCTGAACGCGGTCTCGGCAACGATGTCGATAACCTGCTGATCGCTGAAGCCGGCGGCACGAACGGCCTCGACGTCAGCAGCCTCGATATGACCGCGGTTCTTCGCCACCTTATAGGCGAACTGCAGCGCTGCATCAGCCTGCGGGTCGGTCGAGTGGCCGTCGCGGTTCAGCTCCATGTCTTCGGCGGTGAGGCCCTGCAGCTTGCCACCCAGGAAGGTGTGGGCCGTCAGGCAATAATCGCAGCCATTGACCTCGGCCGTCATGACGTGGATCCGCTCGCGGGTCTTGTGGCCGAGGCTCTTGCCGAGCGCGGCGTGCATGTCGGCGATCGCCTTCAGCGCGTCCGGCGACTGCGAGATCAGCGCGAAGAAGTTCGGCACCAGGCCAAGCACCTTCACATAGTTTTCCAGGATCGGCTGCGACTTGGCAGGCGCCTCTGCGATCGTCGGGATGTTCAAACGGGCCATTTCAATTCTCCTTCGGGTTGCGAGCCCATCGCTCGCTGACGAGGAGATGCGACATTGCAGCGTGAAAAATAATGGGCTTATATCGAGAGTGTGACTTCCACCGAATGGAAGATACCATGGATCGCTTAGAGGCAATGTCGATCGTCTTGCTGACGGTAGAGAAGGGCAGCCTGACCGGCGCCGCGAAGGCGCTCAACATGCCATTGCCGACGGTGAGCCGGAAAGTGAGCGAGTTGGAAGCCTATCTCGGCACGCGCCTGATCCAGCGGTCGACCCGCAAGCTCACCCTGACCGACGCCGGTATCGCCTATGTCGCGGGTGCCAAGCGGATACTGGAGGAGATCGACGACGTAGAGCGAGCCGCATCGGGCGAGTTCACGGCGCCAAGAGGAGAACTCGTCCTCACCGCGCCGACGCTATTCGGCACGCTGCACATGCTCCCGATCGTCACCGATTTTCTGGCGGCCTATCCCGAAATCAATGTGAAGCTGCTGCTCTCCAACCAGAACCTCGATCTTCTCGACGAGCGGATCGACCTGGCGGTGCGCATCGGCCTGCTTCCGGACAGCTCCATGATCGCCACCCGCGTCGGCGAGATGCGGACCGTGGTGTGCGCCTCGCCGGACCTGCTTGCCGCGCATGGCGCGCCCAAGATGCCGGACGACCTTCGTACGATTCCGTGCATAAGCTTCGCGGGAGCCGCGATACCGGCGTGGTCGTTCCGCGATCCTAAGTCGAAAAGAGCCTTCGACGTTCCGATCGTCCCGCGGCTTTCCGTTACTGCCGGCGAAGCTGTCGTCGAAGCGGCGGTGCGCCGCGCGGGTGTCGCGCGCGTCCTTCATTACCATTGCGCCGAAGCGCTACGTTCGCGGAAACTCGTCCGCATCCTACAGGACTACGAGCTTGAAGCGGTGCCTGTCTCCCTCCTTCACGCTGCCCGAGGCCAGATGCCGCTCAAGACGAGGGTCTTTCTCGATTTCGTCGCCGACCGGCTGCGATCTGACCTCAGGCATCTCGAGGAACTGTGACGTTTTCATCGCAAGCGTGAGACATGCTGTGGCATCATGTCGATTGGCTCGTCGCAAACCTCGAACGCGATGATCATCGTTGGGGGGTCGATACCGGTTCTTATGCTACCATCACGAGCGGGCGTATTATGCAGCTCGGGCGAAAGCAGGGCGAAACGTCCCGATCGTTGATGCGAGGCGACGCTCGAACGCCGCGTGGTCGAGCAACTCAGCAATCGGAGCCCGATAGACGGTCCCCGTAAACTTGCCGCCCTTGCAGCGCCAGAACGATACCTCACTATCCGGAAGGAAGCCGCGCGGTACGACCCGAATGCCGACCTCGGGGTGGGAAAGTTCGGTAATGCCGTCGCTGGCATTCTCGGCGCCCAGCGTCGTGATCCTGGCAGCTTCGGCATTCAGGCCGATCGCCTCGATGAGCTGCTTCACTGCGCGACGGGCTTGAGCGTGGAAGGTGCGCTTGGCATCCGCGGCGTCGCCTACGCGGTTGCCCGCGATGGCGAGAAGGGCAGGGCGATTGATGACCGCTTGCCGCGCGGTCGCACATCGGGAGCGGAGCTCAGCCGGACTAACCGGTGCGCGGGATGCGACCTCGGCGAGGTGGCGGATCAGGATCTGCACCGCTGGGTCTTGGTCGAGCAGTTTGCCGGCTTGTTGGCAGTCTCGCACGGCTGCGTTGAGAGCGTGCAGAGCCGTCTCGATGCTCGTAAGGGCATCGGGGTGTAGTGCGTCGTTGAAGCGGTGATGCGTATCGTACAGCATGCTTTGGTCTCCGAGCGCGTGAACTGCGCACACTACGCCGAAGCTTCCTCTCCTCTCTCTAACCGGACATTCCGAGGGCGGACGTCGCCCTCGCGATCGCGACTGGATCGATGTCGTGGAGTTTGTACAGGATCTCCTGACCCGGGGCTTTCGGCACGTCGGCCGTACGCGCGCCTGTCTGTAGACGGCGCGCATGCCCCTAAAGGTCACGGCGGCGTCCCGGTCAGCAGGGGAGGATTACCGACCCAAAGTACCCTCACGGTCTCTGATGTCGGGTTTTCCGTAAGGTAACCGTTGCTCGCGTCAAAATGCACGCTGTCGCCCGGCCGGAGCTCGTAGGTCTCGGCTCCGGCCGTCACCCTCAGCCCGCCCGAAAGCAGATAGTAGAAAAATTCTCCATTTGCCTTTTCCCGGGGCAGGACCGTGCCAGGCGGAATTTCGAAAATGAACGCATCAAGCTTCTGGTCCGGAAGGCTCGCGCTGAGCCGGATGAAGCCGATGGGTGAGTCTATGTCCAGACGGTCCGGCTCATCGTGACGGTGCAGGACGCCTGACGCAGCTGCAGGACGAATGAACTCGTCGATGCTCACCTGAAAAGCGCGCGCGATATTCACGAGCGAGACGATGGAGGGAACCGCCTTGTTGCGCTCGACCAGCGAAAGGAAGGAGGGCGAGAGGCCGGTCTGATCACCAAGCTCCTGAAGCGTCATTTTGCGCTGCTTGCGCAGCCGCTTGATCAGTCCCCCAAAGACGGTGACGCCTGGCTGTTTTTGTGCGTCCACGGATCTCAGCGCCCTTTTCCCGTTGTGCAGCCGATTACGCTCGCATACGCGAACGGAGTGGACATAACAGAGCTCTCGCGCTCTGGGCGTGAGGTTGGAAAATTCGTTCTCATTCGGTTCAGATACGACATGGCCAGCTTGCTCGCCAGCGAGCGTTGAGGTGGTCCTCTGAAATGGCGTTGTGCAGGGCATACCCGCCGTCATGCCGCCTGTTTCAACACGTTGGTTGAGCAGCCGCCTTTCGCTGGGTTTGAGGAAACCGCATGATATCGTTGTCGGCGGCTGGAGCACCCATCATGCGGTTCGCCTCAGAGCATCAGCGCCGTAAGACGCCGAAGCGTTCCAGGGCATATGGCCTATGGTCGACGCTCGATCGCTCAAGGATTGAAAGATCAGCGATCAGCTTTGCCGAGATCGCGGCTTGCGTGAGCCCCAGATGTTGATGACCGAAGGCATAGCTGACCCTCGGGAACGAATTCAGCCTCCCGATGGCAGGTAGGGAGTCTGGCAGGGACGGGCGACTCCCCATCCAACGATCTCCGTTCGTCTCCGGCAATTCCGGTTCAAAGTAACGCTGCGCAACGGCGCGCAGACGATCCGCTCGACGCCACGTGGGACTTGTATGCGGCCCCGCGAATTCAACGGTCCCTGCCAGTCTCAAAAAACCAGCCATCGGAGTCGCGACACATGACTCCTCGAGGAAGGTCACGGGCCTGTGCAGCATGTCGCCGCCACAGTGAAGATTTAGGTGATAGCCTCGTTCAGCTTGTAGCGGCACCGAAACTCCGAGGGGCGACAGGATCTTGCCGGACTCGATGCCCAGCGCAACCACTACAAGCTCCGCGAAGTGCGTTTCAACGTTTGTCCGGACGTGACACCCTTTATCTGAAGGCAGAATCGCTTCGACTCGTTGGCGTAAGAGTTGACCGCGCCTTCCGAGGAACCGGGCAAGAAGCGCTTTCGACACAGTCAACGGGTCAGCGACGTGCGCATCGGATTCATGAAGGAGGCCACCGCTGACCGATCTATGGAGATTCGGTTCAAGCTCACGCACCTCATGAGCGGTCAGAATTTGCGAGCGAAGATCCCAGTCACCGAGCGTTTGCCGCCCCTTTTCAAGAGGAAGATTGGCGCCAGCACGGCGCGTCAATCCTATCATCCCTCGCTCGATCATGAGATTGGACGCGCCGCAAATCTGGAGCAAATGCCGCCAGGCTGAAATGGCCTCTTTGTTGAGCGCGGCTAGCCCTTTGATGATCTCGCGCTGTCGCCGTGCGCGAAGACTCGCCGCCGCTCGTAGCAGCCAGGGTGACAATCGTGGCAGCGCCGAGAAGCGGACGGCGACCGGCCCGTCAGAGCTGGCCAACATGCGGGGAAGACTTATCAAGCGGGCCGGTGAGATGATCGGGAAGATTTCCGATGCTGCGATGATCCCTGCGTTTCCGTACGAACAACCGCCTCCAGGAGTGTCAGCGTCGATCAAGCTTACAGAGAAGCCGCGATTTTGCAGCTCTACTGCGCAGGCGAGGCCGACGACACCTGCCCCCAAAACGAGGATTTGATCACGGTGCTTATCAGCCATGATCCCATCCCATTCGGGCCTTGCAGGTCTGTGACCGGACTGCATTCAGACCTGTGACCAGACATGTTCTCAGAAGTCTCGCCACCTCGAAATCAACCCCACACTGCACGGAAAACGCGTAGCCAGTTCAAGCCGAGTATGTCGTTGATCGCGTCCTCCGCGTAACCGCGTCGGGCGAGGGCGTCGGGAAGAGCTCCCAGATTGCGCGGTGTGCTAATCTCAGCAGGATAATGGTGCGGCGGAGGGGGATAGCTTGGACCCCAGATGCCGGCGGCGACCGCCGCCTTGTACCCCGACATCGCGTGTTCATCTGACGCGACACCAGCCTGACCCGCATAATAGTCCAAGCCGAGCGCGATATGGCTCGTGCCGACGAGAGCGCTTGCAGCGTCGATGTGACGAACGAGGTCATCAACTGTCGGCACAGTCGACGGAGAAACCAAGGCGGGAAAACCGACCATGCCCACGACGCCGCCCGTCGCGGCAACTGCCTTTACCAACCTGTCCGAAACGTTGCGTGGGCTTGCGTGCACCGTTGATAGATTTGAATGTGATAGCACGACCGGCGCAGTCGATATCTCGATCGCGTCCAGGGCGGTCGGCTCCGACGTATGGCTAACGTCAATTATAACCTCCGCTGCATTCAGCCGCTCGACGAGGCGGCGACCAAAGCGGCTAAGTCCGGCAGGATTTGGCTCTTCGCAGCCGTCCCCGACGCGATTGCGTACGTTGTAGGAGAGCTGGATCATGCCGACGCCGAGCGCCTTATAGAGGTCGATGAGGTCGACGTTGTCTTCGACGGGGTCGGTTCCCTGAAGATGGAAGTAGACGCCAAGACGCCCAACCTCTGCGGCAATGCGCACGTCCTCCGAAGTACGCACGAGGGCTAGCGACTTATCTTCGCGTAGCAACCGATGCCACCGGGCCAGACGTTCCAACGTAACGAAGGCAGACTCTGTACTTCCGAGGGTGGGTGCTACGGTCGTGGCCCCACCGTCCCGATACCAATCCAGGAACTTTCCATCATCGGTGATCAGCGGGCAGACGGCATCCACAAGGAGGCGCCCCGCAGTATTGGATGCGATCATTTCGCTCGGCTCCTTTCAAAAATCGGAAAAGCGGGCGGGCGCCCATTTTCGACGTAGGCTGAACCGCCCATCATCCGAGGGCGCTGCCCGACCTCGCAAGATGCCGCCCGATGCAAGGCACCAGCTGGTTGCCGCGAGCTCATCGGCTTGCCCAAGTCGACTGCGGAGGCGGACTCCCGAGGAGTGGCGGGTTTCCTACCCATAAGACCCGCACCAACTCGGCGCCCGAGTTTTCAGCGAGGTAGCCGTTGCTTGCATCGAAATGAACGCTGTCACCAGGTAACAGAGTGAAGGTCTCCGAGCCCGCCATCACCTTCAATTCACCCGAAAGCAGATAGTAGAAGAATTCTCCATTTGCCTTCTCGCGAGGTAGAACAGTTCCAGGCGGGATTTCAAAAATGAAGGCATCTAGCTTCTGATCGGGCAAATTCGCACTCAGACGAATGAAGCCGATTGGAGACTCGATGTTTAGCCGATCGCATTCGTCATGTCGGTGAAGAGTGCCAGTCGATACGGCCGGCTTGATGAAATGATCGATGTCGACGTCGAAGGCCTGAGCAATGTTGACTAGCGAGATTATGGACGGAACGGCCTTGTTGCGCTCAACCAGAGATAAGAAAGATGGGGATAGACCTGTAAGCTTGCTGAGCTCCTGCAGCGTCATGCAACAGTCTTTACGAAGGCGCTTGATCAACCCTCCAAAGACCGGCACCCGCCTTTCATGCTTTATCGAGGTGTGAGGCATCGATGCCCACCTTTTTTATTTAAATTTGGTCTGACGACGAATGCTATGGAACGGGTCCCCTGCCACTGTAGAAGAGCGGTGGCTTCCGACAGTCGAGATCCACGTCTCGCGAACGCCGAACTCACCGGATAATCGTGGAGCGGGCCATTATTGGCCCACAGCCTCGCTCGTCCCAATTGACCGCGCGACGAGTTTAGCGGCTTCGTCCTGTAAGAGGCGGATGAGCGTTCGAACCGGTTCACCGGTCGCGCCTGCAGGACCCAGATCGTGGTCCTTCGGCCGCCAGATCGCCGCGAAAATATCGAGATTGGCCCATTTTCGTTCGCCCGCGAAATGACGGAGGAACTCGGATGCAGCCGACGCCGAACCAGCGAGCAGGCCCCATTGATTGGCCGCCACCATGTTCTTCATGTCGGCAATGTGGGACGTGAGCAGCTTTAGATAACGCGGACCTACGGGCAAACGCCAGAAGGTCTCGCCGACAGCTTCCGACGCCCGCATGACCCCGTCAGCCAGATCATCGTCATTCGAGAAGAGGGCCATGCAGTCGTCCCCCAGCGCCGCGACTGCGGTGTAGGTGAGGGCTGCGAGGTTTATGAGGACGTCAGGATCATAGCACTCAGCAAGATAACAGTTCATGTCCGCCATCACGAGACGGCCCTCGGCATCGGGATAGGTGACCTCGACGCAGGTACCGTTGCCCATCCGAAGGATGTCGCCCGACTTGAAGGCTGCGCCCCCCGAGAGATTCTCGACAGCGCCGAAGCCCGCCACTACGTTGATCGGGAGTTTCAGACGCGCGATCGCGCCCATCACGGCGATGGCAGCGGACGCCCCGCACATGTCGATCTTCATCAGCCGCTGGTCGAACTCGCCTTTGGGGGTAAGACCGCCGGAATCGAAGGTAACGCCCTTCGCGGAAATGGCCACGGACACCGGCTTGTCGGCCCCGGCACCCATCCAGACCATGATGGCGGCCCCGGACTCCTCGGCGCTGCCGCTGCCGACGGCTCGGGTGCCGGGAAATTTTTGCGCAAGCGCATCGTCGCCAAGGAATGTCTCGACGACAATCCCGTCCTGGCTGAGCGTCTCCGCCTCGGCGATCAACGCGCGGGGAGTCATGATGTTGGGCGGCGCCATGATACGACGCCGGGTTTCGCGGACGGCTTCGGCGATCACCTCGACTTCGCGCAGTCCGGCCGCGAGGCCATTCACATCTCCCGGCACCATCAACGTGAGTAGACCGAGCGACGGAGCGCGGTCCCGGCTCCAGGTCCGAAATGGATTGTCGGCGGGTGCAGTCAGCAATGCGCCGAGGGCGACCGAGCGGAGGGCCTCGCCTCCATCGACACCGTTGAGAGCTTCCGCTGGCATCATAATCGTCAGCGACTTGGCATGAAGACGGGCGGCCTGCCGAGGAAGCTGCCCACCTAGCTGCTCCCAACCGGCCGCCGCGCGGCCTGATTCATTCGCGACGCCGATGAGCAAGATGCGGGAAAAGGGGCTGCCCGATGGCGGGGAGACGTCGAGCACCTCACCGGCCTCGCCGCGATAGGCCATGGCGGCGATGTCCGCCTGACAGCTCGCGCGTTCGCGTTCTTCGAGCGATGGCGGCAGCGTCAGGTCTGGGCCGATGAGGGGGATGACCGCCACTGAACGGTCGGTGGGCCGCGCGCGCGCGATCTCGATCCTCATCCTCTCGTCTCCTCTCTTATTTTCGCGAATGGCGGCGGCCCTCATTCGGGGCCGCCGCGCATGTCAGGCGAACTCGGCTGCGAGTTCCGGGCGACCGAAGGTCTTGCTGACCTGTTCCGGTGTGAAGAAGCCGTTGCGAAGATCGTCGCGCAGGGCCTCGTCGCTCCGTTTGGCAGGTTCGCCCCATCCGGCACCGCTCGACGTCACGCAGCGAGCCTTGTCGCCGACATTGAGCAGGAGCCGCGCCGCGCTGAGATGCTTTTCGGTGCTGCCGTCCTTGCGGATCACCAGGATGTAATTGCCGCTGCCATTCTGGCCACCCTTGACACCCCATGGCGGGAAGTCGTGGCGGCCATAGCTGCCGCTGATGTAAACCGGATGCTCGCGCGCGGTATATTCGAGATAGCTGCCGCGACCCCCGATGAACTCGCCGGCGCCGCCATCCTCGCTGTGGAACGAATATTGCTCCACATGGAGGCCATTGCGGAACTCCTGAATCTCGACCGGGATGTTGTAGGTCTCGCCATCGGCGATCGAGAACTGGCCGTTGAGACCGTTCGCATCCTGTGCGGCGCCCCAACCGCCGACCATCGGCTGAACGCCGAGCGTCGCCTCGCCGGTCTTCGGGTGAATGGTTTCGATCGTGGTTGCGCAGACCGACAGGACGTGCCCTGCCGTCAGGCGCTGCGGCACCAGCTCCGCCATCGCCTTCCAAATCAGGTCGTCCGCATAAAGCATCGTCTCCCAATAGGTCGACGTGGCGGCCGGCTTCGTCACGGTGAAGCATGTGTTCGGCGGGCAGATCACCTTAAGCGGACGGAACGTCCCGCTGTTCGCCGGGACCGCCGGATTGGTCATCGCCTTGAAGATAATGCGGCAGGCCGCAACAAGACCGTGCCACGAGCAGTTGATCGAGCCGGGCAGGGCCGGTGGGGCCTTCGAGAAATCTGCGATGAATTCCTCGTCCGTGATCGTGATCTTGACGTGGACCTCGGTCGGCGGGCGCTTGCCGTCGCTATCGATATGGTCGGTGCATTCGAACACACCCTTGGGGAGCTTGCGAAGCTCCGCCTTGGCCATGCGCTCACCATAGTCGAGCAGGTCGTCCATGCCGGCCAGCACCGCCTTCTGGCCATATTTCGCGATCAGGCCGAGGATGCGCTTCTCGCCGACCCGGTTGGCAGCGACGCCTGCCCACATGTCGCCGAGCGACTGCTTGGGATGGCGGATATTGGCGGCGAGGATGTCGAGGACCGCCTGCTGCGGCTCGCCCTTGCTGATCAGGCGGATGTAGGGGAGCTGGAGGCCTTCCTGAAACACCTCGGTCGAGGCGGTGGTCATGCTGCCGGGCTGCATGCCGCCAACATCGACCCAGTGCGCCTTGTTGATCGCCCAGGCGACCAGCCGGTCGCCGTCGAAGATCGGGGTCACGAGACCGACGTCTGACAGGTGGGTGGAACCGCCACCATAAGGATCGTTGCTGATGAAGACATCGCCGGGATGGATATTGTCGCGGCCGTAGCGGGTGATGATCTCCTTCACGAGCGAGTCCATCATGCCGAGGAACACGGTCGTGCCCTGGCCCTGCGCGATCAGTTCGCCGGCGCCGTCTGTCAGGCCAACCGAATAATCGAGCGACTCATAGATGATCGGGCTCATGCTCGATCGACGAAGCGCGCCGAACATTTCCTCGCCGGCCGCGATCAGTGCGTTCTGGATGATCTCCTGCGTGTACAGGTCCAGACCATTTTCGTTGGTGCTGCTCATTTCGCCGATCCTCTCACAGGGTCACGATGATGTTGCCGAAATCGTCCATCGCCGCCGTCTTGCCGGGCAGCACGACGATCGTGGTCGTCTTGTTTTCGATGATGGCCGGGCCGACGACCGACATCTCCGGCTCGAACTTGTCGAGGTCATAAACGGTCGACGAGACGAAGCCCGTATCCTGGAAGTCGACATCGCGGGCGCCGCGCTTCACCTGCTCGATCGTGCGGCCGGTCTTGGCGACACGCGCGACGTCCGGCCGGTTGACCGGCACCCATCCGACCGCGTGGAAGTTGACGATCTGCACCTCCGAGTCCTTGTGGGACAGCGTGTATTCGCGCTCGTGCGCGGCGTGGAAGTCGTCGATGATCCGGGGCAGGTCGTCGGCGGCAATCCGCTCGACACCGAGCGGCAGCTTCACCGCATGCTCCTGGCCTTCGTAGCGAAGGTCCGTGAACAGCTCGACCCGAACCTTGTCCCCCGCGAAGCCTTCCGCTTCATACTCGGTGCGGAGCTGCGCGATCATCTCGTCGAACAGAGCGTTGATGTCCGGCAGGGCGAGCGGCGTCATCGGCAGCGCCTTGGTCTGCAGAAGGTCGCGGCGCAGGTCGGTCATCAGCATGCCCCAGGCCGAAAAGACCGAGGAGTTGTTGGGGATGATGACCTTCTTCATGCCCATCTGCTCGGCAAGCTCGACGGCGTGCATCGCGCCGCCGCCCCCGAACGCCATCAACGTGAAGTCGCGCGGATCGTGGCCTTTGTTCACGGAGACAAGTTTCAGCGCGTTCTCCATGTTGGCGTTGGCGAGACGGATGATGCCGCGCGCGACGTCGATCGGCTCGCCGCCGAGTTGGCTCGAGAGCCGTTGGAAGGCGCCGTTCACCGCGTCCATGTCCGGATGGATTTCGCCACCGCGGAAGAAATCCTGACCGATCCGGCCGGACACGAGCTGTGCGTCCGTGGTCGTCGGCTCGGTGCCGCCCTGGCCATAGGCGACGGGGCCGGGGAAAGCGCCCGCGGACACGGGGCCGACGTGGAGCTTGCCGCCCTCGTCGATCCACGCGATCGAACCGCCGCCATTGCCGATTTCGACGATCTCGAAGACCGGCGTGTGGATCGGATAGCCCGGGTTCGTGGCAGTATGCTCGATCTTGTATTCGGTGGTCACCTTGGCGGTGTGATTCTCGATGAGCGCGCACTTGGCAGTCGTGCCGCCGATATCGAGCGCGAGGATGTTGGGCTCACCGATCGCATGGCCCAGCGCGATCGCGCCGAGGACACCGCTGGCAGGGCCGGACTCGATCATCGTGATCGGGTTCTGCTTCGCGGCCTTGACCGTGGCGATGCCGCCGCTGGACTGCATGATGTAGGGCGCTGCGCCCATGCCGCTCTCGGCCAGCTTGTCTTCGAGAAGCTGGAGATAGCGCTTCGCGACCGGATACACGTAGGCCGAGAGCGCGACTGTCGAGGTGCGCTCATATTCGCGCCACTCACGGTTCACGTCGACCGATGCGATCACCGAGACCTCCGGCCACAGCCGGTGCAGCTCATCGACGATCGCCTTCTCGTGCGACGGATTCACATAGGAATGAAGGAGGCAGATCGCGACGGACTCGACGCCGTTGGCCTTCATGTCCTCGACAATCGCCGGCAGCTCGTCGAGCGCGAGCGGCGTGATGACATCGCCATAGGGGTCCATGCGCTCGGAAACCTCGTAGCGCAGATAGCGCGGCACGAACGGCTCGGGCTTCTTGAAGCGGAAATTGAAGAGATCCGGGCGATTGCCGCGGGCGATCTCGAGAACGTCGCGGAAACCGCGGGTCGTGATGAGAGCGGTCTTAGCGCCATTGCGCGACAGAAGCGCGTTGATGACGACCGTGCAGCCATGCGCAAAGAAGTCGAATTGCTTCGGATCGAGGCCGGCTTTCTGGATGACATTGAGCACGCCCTGCTCAAAATTCGGCGGCGTCGTATCCGATTTCTCGACACCGACGATTGAGACGCCCCCCTTATCCTCGTCGACTTTGAAATAGACGAGGTCCGTAAAAGTGCCTCCGACGTCTGTGGCTACGCGCATATTGCTCTCCCACCCGTACTCTGCGTCCCGATCTCGGGAATCGCTGCTGATCTCCTCCATATCTTGATCCATTCAAATTTTGAGTAAAGGGCAAAATTTAGATAGACACAAAATTTGCATGAAGCGTATGAGGGTGCGGGCGGACTGCATCCATCGCCGAGCGATTCCCCGTAGAAGCGGGGATTGCGAGCGCGATCTTAGCGCGCGTGGCCGCCACTCTGAAGTCCAGAGAGGGGATCGGGTTTGAGCGGGATCAAGCGTTTCGAAACGAACGGTCGGATGAGCCAGGCCGTCGTCCACAACGGAACCATCTATCTGGCAGGGCAGGTGGGCAGGCCCGGCGAAAATGTGGTCGCGCAGATGCAGACCGCACTGACCGAGATCGATCGGTTGCTCGCTGATCACGGCAGCTCGAAGTCACGTCTGCTGCAATGCACGATCTGGCTAGCCAACATCGATGACTTTGGAGCGATCAATCGCGTGTGGGAGCGCTGGATCGACAAGGACAATCCACCGGCAAGGGCGACCTGCGAGGCGAAGCTGGTCGATCCAGCCTATCGCGTCGAAATCGTCGCCATCGCCGCCGTGTGAACAGCCCTGAGGGTGCTTGCGTGACAGGAGAGATCGAAGTGCGTCGATTGCGCAGTCTGTATGGAGATTTCTTGCATGTCGGGTGATTTTCCACGCGAGCCAGTTCCGGCCGACCACGCGAACCGTTCGGCCGCGACAATCTCCTTCGTCGTGATCAATGCCGTGATCGGTATCCCGATTATGTTGCTTGGCGGATCACTGGGGCGAAACTTCACTTTCGGGAAGCTCGCGATCGTCATCTCGATCGGATGCGCGCTAACGGCGGCATTCTGCATGCTGACGGCGTGGGCAGGGGTCCGATCGCGCTGTTCGGTGGCCCTTCTCGCCGAGCGGAGCTTCGGCCAACACGGCGCGCGCGTGTTCAACATCGTCAATGGCGCGGCTCTTCTTGGCTGGTTTGCCGTCGAGATGGGGTTCATCGGGCAGTTGCTGTCCAACGCTTTGCGATTGGCGCTCGGGATCAACATGCCTGTCATTGCAGGGATTGTTGGCGGTTCGGTCGTGATCGGCCTGATCACGATCATCGGCATCTCTATCATCGCGAGAGGACCGCTGATCTTCGTGCCTCTTCTCTCTCTGCTTGTCGCGTTCATCGCGAAAGCGGCTTTCCCCCATGTTGCGGCAGCCGAGATCCACGGTGCCACGACGATGTCGTTCGGAACCGGAATATCGGCGGTCATCGGCGGTTTCGGCCTGGGGGTGGTGATCTTGCCGGACTATAGTCGCTTCATCGCGAGGACTGACCATGCGATCGCCGCCGTTGGCTTAGCATTGGGCCCGATCTGGGCGGTGATCCTCGGCGCCTACGCCGCGGCCGGTCTGGTTACGCAGAGTGACGATCCTACGAATATGTTGCTCGCGCTCGGTTTGCCTGCGGTCGTGACGCTCTTCCTGCCTGTCGGCCTTCTGCAGAACAGCATCATGTGCCTTTATTCCTCGGCACTTGCGACATCTACCTGGCTCCGCAGCGTGAAGTTCGCCGTCATCGTCACCGCCACTGCCGCGATCGGGATGATTCTTGCGATCGGCGGGGTCCAGTCCGTCTTCGTTGGCTTCCTGGTCCTCACGAGCGCGATCTTTCCACCAGCCGCGGCGACGCTTGCCTGTGAGGCTTTGTTTCGCCCCGGCGATCAGCCGGCGCCGCCGAACACGCGTTGGCTTGGGCTCGGAATTTGGGGTGCCGGTAGTCTTGTTGCGATATCGAGCGAACATCTTGGGATCGGGCTTACGGGCGTTTCTTCCCTCGACGGCTTCGTCACGTCGTTCGCGCTCTGCATGACGTCGATCTGGGTCAGCAGGGCCAAGGCGCAGCGGGCTCTCTCCTGATCGCGAGTTTCCATTTTCGTATGCTGAGGCGATACGCATGATCTTCCTCGACAAAGACACAATGATTGCGGCCTCGAACACGCTTGATCTGGTCGACGCGCTGCAGGCGGCGTTTGCCGAGCCTGCCACGACGCCGGAGCGCATGCATGCGAGCTTGGCTGGAGAAGCCGGCGGAACGCTACTCATCATGCCGGCGTGGCAAGACCGCTCGTACCTCGGCATCAAGATCGTCACGGTTCTTCCCAACAATCCGGCCCACGGTCTTCCGTCGATCAATGGCATCCACATCCTCCTCGATGGAAATACCGGCGCTATCCGAGCGATCCTGGATGCATCCGCTCTGACCGGCCTGCGCACATCTGCGGTTTCGGCGCTCGCATCACGTTATCTCTCGCGGCCCAGCGCCGCCAACATGGTGATGCTGGGAACTGGCCCGCTTTCCGAAAGCCTGGTGCGCGCGCATGCTGCCGTGCGCCAGCTCAAGGTGATCTCGATCTGGGGGCGCGACCCAGAAAAGGCGCGCGCGCTCGCCCGGCGCCTCAACGATCTGGAGACGCCGGTCAGGGCCGTCACCGATTTGGCCGAGGCGGTCGTGGTTGCGGACATCGTGAGCTGCGCGACCAATAGCGACCGTCCGCTGGTGCAAGCCGACTGGGTGCGTCCCGGATGCCATCTCGACCTCGTCGGAAGCTTCTCGCCAAAGATGATGGAGGTCGATCCCGCCTTGTTCGGTCGCGCGCGGCTCGTCGTCGACACTCAGGTCGCCCTCAAGGAAAGCGGTGACCTGATCGGACCGCTTCAGGAAGGCCTGATACAGTCGCCTGCCATCGAACTTGCCGATCTCGCGGCCGGGACATCCCGCGGCAGGTCGGACCCATCAGAGATAACCGTCTTCAAGTCCGTTGGAACGGGCCTCGCCGATGTGGCCGCCGCTCGCTATCTTCTCGAGGCCGCGGGAGCCGGGGAGAAAGGGTCGATAGACTGGCGATGACAGACGCAGCCGCCCGCGATCTGATCGATCCGACCTGGCATGCCGGCGCCAAATATGACCCGGTCCGTGTCAATGTCGAGCTCGTCCAGCGCGACCGGTTGCTGAACATCCTCGATGGCGGCCTGAATGGGAGGCTGGCTTTCGTGCTGGCGCCCGCGGGCTTCGGGAAGTCGACTCTTCTTTCGCAATGGAGGCACTCGCTCCAGGCGCGCGGGACTGATTGTGCCTGGATCACACTCGACGAGAGTGATGCCGATCCCAACCAATTTCTGGCAAGTCTTGTGATCTCCTTGTCGCATGCGGGCATCGACATTGGCGACTTGGAGGTCGGCGCACGAAACAGCTTTGCGTATTCGCCTGTCGATGTCCTGCTTGGAAAGATTGTCCGTCTCCTGGCAGATCACGGCTCCAAAACGGTCATCATCCTGGACGATTATCATTGTGTCGATAATCCCGAGATCAACGAGATGATTTCGGCGCTAGCCCGCGATCCGGCGAACGATGCGCTCATTGTCATCAACAGCCGCTCGCCTCCACGTCTCGATGTTGCGGCGCAAATCGCCACCGGCGCGGCATTCCAGATTGGCCCGGAGCATTTGCGGCTCGATCGCGGCGAGACAGCGACGATCCTCGGGGAGGCCGCTCAACCGGGATTTGCAAAAGACGTGTTCGAGCGGACGGAGGGGTGGCCGATCGCCGTGCAGCTTGCACGGGCTCAAAATGGAGGAATGCCGCACTCGCCTTATTTAGCGGCCGAGAACGAGCGAATCTTCGCCTCTTATCTCGCCGATGAAGTGCTGGCTAAGCTCAGCGCAGAAGAGCGGCGACTTCTTCTCATGGTATCGGCTCTGGAGCGGTTTAACGCGGACCTCGCCGACGTCGTGTGCGGATGGCAGGCATCGGGCCGGTTGATCCGTCAGCTCGAAAAGCTTGCAGCGCTCATCGTACCGCTCGACTATGACCGACAATGGTATCGGCTCCATTCAATTTTCGCCGGTTTCCTGAAGGAGCGCCTGCGCGAGCAGGATCCCGCGAAAGTGAAGGAAGCTCTTCTCCGCGCAAGCGCATGGCATGTCGATCACGGCGAGATCATCGAAAGCGTCCGCTATGCTGCAGATGCCCGCCAGTTCGATGTGTGCGAGCGCCTGATCGTTGAGGCCGGTGGTTGGAAGATAGTCCTGACCGAGGGTATCGGGGTCGCGAAGCACTTGCTCCGCCCCATTCCGCCTGCCTTCATCGACGATCGGCCCAGGCTCGTGCTGACGCAGGCCTATCTGCGCTGCAAAGAAGGGCATCACGGTGAATCCCGACTGATGCTCGAGGCAATCCGGTCCAAGGCGACTGCCACCCAAGATGCGGGCCTGAAGGGCGATTTCGCGTCCGTTGAGGCGATCATCGACTCCTACGAAGATCGCGAGGAGTGGGCTTATGACATTGGCGACCGTAAGTCTTCGGAATGCATTCCAAGGACCTTCGAGCCGCTCGAGGAGGGGTCGCACAAATGCCATCGCGCAATGGTCGAGATCGTGCTGGGGCGGTTCACCAAGGCAAATGACGAGCTACGGGCCGCGCTGCGGTTCATGCGACAAAGCGGGTCCGTCATTGGACTCTATTATTGCCATCTCCATAGCGCGATTGCTGCGATCCATACAGGCGACTTCGACATCGCGCGCGCCAATATCGCGCGCGCCGTCGAAATGTCCGAGGGTAACTTCGGCATAGATAGCGGCCTCAAATATCTCGCGCTCGCCCTCAATTTCGCGATCCGGATCTGGCAGGGGGATGCGTTGGAGGATGAGCGCTCTGAGTTGATCCAGGCGATCGACCAGATCGCGGATTTCGACGGCTGGGCCGACGTCTATCTGCATGTTCTCGACGCCAGCTATTGGCACGCCCGTCCGCGCGCGGATGCCGCTTTCAGACGATGGATCATCGGGCGCTTTGGGGAGGTCGCGCGAGACCGTAATCTCGACCGGCTGGAGCGCACGGCGACAGTTTTTGCGATCCAAGACCAAGATGAGATCGGCGCCGACATCGACCGTCTTCTCCAGATCGAACAGATTGCAAGCTGGCTGCGCGCACAGCCACCTGCGGAGCATATTCGAAGCTGGCTATGCTATTTCCACGGGGCGTCCATGGTGGCGCGAAACTGCCCCGGTGATAACGGCGAGGCGGTCAGCTTTCTTGAAAAGGCAATCGCGCATAGTGACGCAATCGGCGCGGTGCTGCATTCGATCCGGCTCCGCGTCTCACTCGTGCTATGCGCCCGCGAAGCACGAAAGGATGAAGCGCGCACCGCGCTCCGGGAGGCGGTCGACCTGGCCATCCAAACACGCTGCTACGGCGCGCTCGCGTCGGAGCCCGACCTCCGGGAGCCGTTGAGGGATTTGGCCTCGCGGCTCCGCAACGACGATCGTGCGCAACTCGCCTATGCTTTCGTCATGGAAACACTGCGTCGCATCGACCAGACCTTCCCCGCCGCACCATCGATGATCCTCAGCCCTCGTGAGCACGAGATCCTTGGGCACCTGGCGCAGGGGCTCTCGAACAAGCAGATTGCGCGCGAACTGGGCCTGACGGACAACACGATCAAGTTTCATATGAAGGGGATCTTCACGAAGCTCACGGTGAACAAGCGTTCGCAGGCCATAACCAGGGCACATGCAATGGGGCTTCTGACCAATCCTGCCTGCGCGTGAACCGCCAGGGGCGGAGGCGTCTTCGAAAAGTTGCCTCCGCTCCAAGCGGATTCAGAATTTGTATTTCAGCTCCACATTCCAATTACGCGGGATCGCGGGCTGGACGAATCCTGACGCCACATATTCGGCGTTGTACTTCTTATCGAGAAGGTTGTTGACGTTGGCAGTCAGAGACCAGCGGCTCCCCGGCCCCTCAAGGCCGAACGAGAGGTTCACAAGCTGGTAGGGGTTGCGCGAAACCGAGTTTTCCGGATCCCAATACTGCCGGCCGTGGCCTTCGACGTCGGCTCGCCCGAAAAGCCCGATCTGTTCGGTAACGGGCAAATGGGTGATGACGCCGACGGTCCAAGTGTTCTTGGCGACATAGGGCGCGTTGTTGCCCACTGCTGTCGGGTCTGCGAGGAAGGCTTTGATCTTCGCATCGGTCATGCCGAAATTGCCGAAGAACTCGAGCTGCTTGACCGGCTTGTAATCCAGCTGAAGCTCGAAGCCCGTGTTGTGGACCTTGTCGATATTTTCCAGGATCTGCTGGCTTGTCGGGGCGAAGAAGAAAAAGAACAGCCCATTTTTATCCTGTGTCGAATACCAGGTGCCGCTGAAGCGAAGGGTGTGATTCAAAAACTCGCTCTTGAAGCCGGCTTCAACCGTTCGCGCCTCTTCCTGCTTGAGCTGATCGGTCACGCCGAGGATACCGGCGGCCGCGGCTGCGGCCGACGTGCCGCTCGGATTGAACTGTCCTGACCGGAAGCCGGTGCCCCAATCCGCAAAGATGCTGATGTCAGGGGTGATCTTGTAACGCAGCGAGACTTTCGGCTGCAGGAGGCTGTAGGTCGCCCTTTTATAGCAATTTTGCGGTGCAGCGGCTGTGCATCCCGTTGGGACGGCACCCGTCTGATAGGGCTCGACGAACTGTTGGCGCTGGTCGACGTCGTAGCGGATCGCCGCAGC
>Ga0068867_100000698_pt1 | contig 22374 bp, 23 predicted proteins | sample KBSMisM32_FD_65649 | JGI IMG/M metagenome (GOLD analysis project Ga0068867, IMG submission 65649) | Miscanthus rhizosphere microbial communities from Kellogg Biological Station, Michigan, USA - KBS Miscanthus M3-2 | ecosystem: Host-associated > Plants > Roots > Rhizosphere > Soil ...
TTCGACTATGTCAGCCCGCCGGTGCTGTTCGGCCAGCGCATCACCGCCGGCCTCGACGTGAAGTGGCTCGAGCCGGCCGACTGGCGCTCGGGCGTGAGCGGCAAGGCCGGCATCAAGCTCGGCGGGCCGGCCCCCGAGCGCGGCGGCGTGACGCTACTGTTGGAGGCCTACGAGGGCTTCGCGCCGTTCGGACAGTTTTTCGTCGAGGACTTCAAGTACCACGGTGTGACGCTGCAGTTCGACTTCTAGGGCGGCTAGGCCGTCATCCCCGCGCAGGCGGGGATCCAAGCTTTTTCTTGAACGGGGTCCCCGCCTTCGCGGGGACGACTTGAGGGCCTACCTAAACGACCCTGTTGAACCAAAGTAGGGATAGCGTCGCCGACAGCAGGACTGCAGCGGCGGCAATCGCCGAAAACAGCGACGTGATCTCGGTCTCCTTTTTCTCCATCACCAGCTTCGAGCGCAGGTTCTCGTAGACCCGCTTGAGATCGAGCGCGTTGCCGGCATAGAAATATTCGGCGCGCGTGAGGTCGGCGATCGCCTTCAACGCCTCCTCGTCGAGACGCACGCGCATCGACCAGCCCTCGCCCGTGAGGAGTTGGCCGCTGTCGGTGCCCACACCAACCGTGAACACGCGCACGCCGTGGTCCGCGGCGACGCGCGCCGCGTCGACCGGGTCTGGACCGGCGGTGGTCTGGCCGTCGGTGAGCAGGATGATCGCGCCCGCGGCGTAGGAGCCCGGCTTCACCGGATTGGAAACCATGGCTTGCTTTGCCGTGCGAGGATTTCCGGCGTTCGGCAGGTCGAACTCCTCCTGCGGGAACAGCGCCTTGAGCGAAACCAGGATGCCGCTGCCGACGGCGGTGGCGTGCTGCAGCTGGAGCTGGTCGATCGCCGCGCGCAAGTCCTGGCGGTTGCTGGTCGGCGCTTGCACCAGCGCCGCGCTGCCGGCGAAAGCGACGACGCCGATGCGCGTGCTGCGCGGCTGCTGGGCGATGAAGGCGCGTGCCGCGGCTTGCGCGGCCTCGATGCGTGAGGGCTGGACGTCGTTCGCGCGCATGCTGCCCGAGACGTCGATCGCCAGGATTACGGTTTCATGATGCGCGGGCAGCGTGATCACCGCGCTCGGCCGCGCGATCGCGGTGAGCATCGCGGCGAGCGCGGCGAACAGGATCGCCGGCGGCAGGTGCCGGCGCCACCACAGGCCCTTGCCCATCGCTTCCTTCACCAGCTCGAGGTTGGCGTAGCGCAGCGCCGCGCGCTTCTTGCGCTTCAGCACCAACAGGTAGATCGCGACGACCGCCGGCAGCGCGAGCAGCAGCCAGAGGAATTCGGGGGAGAGGAAGTTCATCTAGAAAGGGGCGCTGCCAGCGGCGCCCCTGGCGGTCTCGATCGGCACCGCGAAGCCGATGCCGGCAAAGCCGCCGCCGCCCGGGTCGAGCATCGCGGTGACGATGCCGACCACTTCGCCGGCGGCGTTGAGCAGCGGCCCGCCCGAGCTGCCGGGATTCACCGCCGCGTCGAACTGGATCAGGTTGCTCAAGGAGTCGCCGGCCGTGGTGCGGAACTGGCGCTTGAGGCCCGACACCACGCCCGCCGTCACCGATGGGCCGATGCCGAATGGAAAGCCGACCGCGACGATCGCGTCGCCCGGCTTGAGATCGGCTCTGGGCCGCATGGTGGCCGCGGCGAGATCGTCGGGCACCGTTTCCGCCTGCAGCACGGCGAGATCATTTTCCGGATGCTGGCTCACGATCTTCGCGTCCGACTCGAGGCCGTCGGCAAACACCACACGGATGCGGCCGGCGCCCGCCACTACGTGCAGGCTCGTGATGATGGTGCCGCGGTTGACGATCACCACGCCGCTGCCGCTCGCGCGCTGCAGGTACTCGTCGTGCTCGAGCGCATCCGACGCGGTGCGAATGCGCACGATCGCGCCCTGCACCGCGTTGAATACGGTCGCGACCGGCGAAGGATCGGCCGCCGGTGGAGCGATCGTCTGCGCGAGCGGCTCGGACCTGAAGTGGCTCGACAATGAAAGCAGGAGAAGGAGCACCATCGCGCCGAAAAGAAGCTGGCGCTCGTACGCGCTGTAGAGATCGCGCCACCGGCGTCTAGCCGGCGTCTCGACAGGTTTTTCCGGACTCTCTGCTTGCGGGCGAACGACCGCGCGGGAGCGGGGAGAGTTGCTGTAGAGAGAAGCGCGCCTCATGCGGCACCGTGTTATCGGTTGACCGCATTCTGGGTGCCGCAGTTCTATCCCGTGTGGTTCGGGGGATGATCCGTTGTTCTAGGGAAACAACAATTAGTCGTCAGGCCTTGCCTAGAGAATGCGGTGGAACCATGCCAGCGACAGGGCGGCGGAGATGACCGCCAGCAATGCCGCCAGTCCCGAGAACAGCGCCGTGACTTCGGTTTTCTTGCGCTCCATCACCAGCTTGGCGTTGAGCGCCTGGTAGACCTTCTTGAGGTCGACCGCGTTGCCGGCGTAGAAATATTCGCCGCGCGTGATGTCGGCGACGGCTTTCAGCGTCTCCTCGTCCAGCCGCACGCGCATCGACCAGCCTTCGAAGCCGATGATCTTGCCTTCCGGCGTGCCGACGCCGACGGTGTAGATGCGCACGCCGCGCTCCGCGGCCATCTTCGCCGCCTGGATCGAGTCCGGGCCGGTGGTGCGCTGGCCGTCGGTGAGCAGGATGATCACCGCCGAGGCGTACGAACCCGGCGGCACCGGCTTGACGGCCGGCTTGTCCGACTTGTCGGCCTTCCGTTCCGAGCCGTACATCATCGCGCCGACGTCGATGCCGGCCTCGGGAAAGATGGTGGCGAGCGAGACGATGATCGCGCTGCCGATGGCGGTGGCGCGCTGCAGCTGGAAGCGGTCGATCGCCGCGATCACGTCCTCGCGGTTGCGCGTGGGCGCCTGCGCCACGGTGGCGGTGCCGGCGAACGCGACCACGCCGACGCGCACGTTCTCCGGCTGCTCGGAGACGAACTGCTTGGCCGCGTTCTGCGCCGCGACCAGGCGGTTCGGCTCGACGTCGGTGGCGCGCATGCTGCCCGAGATGTCCATCGCCAGGATCACGGTCTCGTGCTGGGTCGGCAGCGTGATCGTGGTCTGCGGCCGCGCCAGCGCCAGCAGCATGGCCGCGAGCGCGAGCAGGAAAAACGCCGGCGGGATGTGGCGGCGGATGCGCTGGCTCGCGCCCATCGCCTCGCGCACCATCGCCAGGTTGGCGTAGCGCACCGCGAGCTTCTTCTTGCGCTGCAGGATCATGATGTAGGCCGCGACCAGCATCGGCAGCGCCAGCAGGGCCCACAGCATCTCTGGCCAGAGGAATGTCATTGCATTAATTCCAGATGCGCAGGGATCGGTGCGCCTGCGGCCAGCCGGCTGCGGCGCTTGCGCATATCTGCGAAGCGGCGGATGGCGTCGATCAGGTCGTCGTCGGTGGAGAGCTCGAGCGCGTCGATGCCGGCGTCGCGGAACGCCGCGCGCAGGCCCTCCTCGCGGCGCTGCGCCGCGGCGGCGAAGCGCTTGCGGAAGCCGCGGTCGTTGGTGTCGACGAAGACCTGCTCGCCGGTCTCGGAGTCCTGCACCACCAGCATGCCGATGTCCGGCAGGCTGGATTCCAGCGGATCGTGCAGCCGCACCGCGACGATCTCGTGGCGCTGCGCGAGCTGGCCGAGGCGCTCCTGCCAGCCCGGCACGCTGATGAAGTCCGACACCACGAACACCATCGAGCGCCGCTTCATCAGGTGCGCTGCGCCGGTCAGCAGCGCGCCGAGATCGGTCGGCTGGTTGCGCTTCGGCGCCGGCCGCTCGAGCATGGAATGCAGGATGCGCAGCACGTGGCGGCGGCCGCTGCGCGCCGGGATCATGGTGTCGACGTCCTCGCCGTAGAACAGCGCGCCGACCTTGTTGCCGTGGCGCGTGAGGATGCGGGCCAGCACGGCGACGAAATCCGCCGCCACCGTGCGCTTGCGCACCTGGCCCGAGCCGAAGTCGACCGACGGGCTGAGGTCGAGCAGGAACCACGCCGTGACCTCGCGATCCTCGTGGTACTCGCGCACGTAGGGCGTCTGCAAACGCGCGGTCACGTTCCAGTCGATGTGGCGCACGTCGTCACCATATTGGTACTCGCGCAGGTCGGCGAGGTCCAGGCCGAAGCCCCGGAACAGCGTGCGGTAGTCGCCTTGCAATAGCCCGTCGAGACGGCGCAGCACCGTCCATTCCAGTCGGCGCAGAACCGCCTCAGGATTTCCCGGCGGCCGCGGCGACTTTGACATGCGTTTCCAGGGGTTTCGCCGGCGGGCGCACGTGCTGCATCACGCGCTTCACGACCTCGTCGGCCGACAACCCTTCGGCCAGCGCTTCATAAGAGAGCACCAGGCGGTGGCGGAACACGTCCGGCACCAGATCGGTGACGTCCTCGGGCAGCGCGTAGTCGCGCCCGCGCAGGAACGCCAGCGCGCGCGCACCCTCGATCACGTGGATCGAGGCGCGCGGGCTCGCGCCGTAGGTCAGGTACTTCGCGAGGTTCTTGATGCCGAGCTTGTCCGGGTCGCGCGTCGCCGCGGCAAGGCGCACCGCGTACTGCATGAGCGAGGGCTCGACGTACCCCTTGCGGCATTCGCGCTGCAGCGCGCCGAGCTCCTCGGTGGTCGCCACCGCGCCCGCGTCGGCCATCACGCCGGTGACGCGCTCGACGATCACGAACTCTTCTTCCTCGGTCGGATAGTCGACCAGCACCTTCATCATGAAGCGGTCGACCTGCGCTTCCGGCAGCGGATAAGTGCCCTCGGTCTCGATCGGGTTCTGCGTCGCCATGACGAGAAAGGGCGACGGCACGTAGTGCGTCTCGCCCGCGATCGTCACCTGGCGCTCCTGCATCACTTCCAGCAGCGCGCTCTGCACCTTGGCCGGCGCGCGGTTGATCTCGTCGGCGAGCAGCAGGTTGCAGAACACCGGGCCGAGCGAGGTGCTGAAGTCGCCGGTCTTCTGGTTGTAGATGCGCGTGCCGACCAGATCGGCCGGCACCAGGTCGGGCGTGAACTGGATGCGGCGGAACGTGCCGCGGATGGTCTGCGCGAGCGTCTTCACCGTCAGGGTCTTGGCGAGGCCGGGCACGCCTTCCACCAGCAGGTGGCCCTGCGCGAGCGTCGCCACCAGCACGCGCTCGAGGAAGTGGTCCTGGCCGACGACCACCTTCTTCACCTCGTAGAGGATCTTTTCCATCAAGGTGGCGACGTTGTGGTCCATGCGTTCTTTCTAGAAGGGAGACAAGCCGACGGCGCCGGCGGCGTTCTCGATCGGCACGGCAAAGCCGATGCCGATGAACACGCGGTGCTCGGTGGGGTTCAGCAGGCCGGTGACGATGCCGATCACCTCGCCTTCCTGCGTGATCAGCGGCCCGCCGGAGTTGCCCGGGTTCACCGCGGCGTCGAACTGGATCAGGTTGGTGAGGACGCGCTTGCCGTCGGCGTTCTGGTACTCGCGCCCGAGGCCGGAGATCACGCCGGCCGACACCGACGGGCCGATGCCGAAAGGAAAGCCGACCGCGATCACCGGCTCGCCCGGCCGCAGCCCCTGGGTCGAGCGCAGCGTGGCCGCTTCCAGGTCGTCGGGAATGGTCTTGGCCTGCAGCACCGCGAGGTCGTGCTCCGGCTGCACGCCGGTCACGATCGCGTCCGATTCCAGGCCGTCGTGGAACACGACCTTGATCGCCTTGGCGCCGTTCACCACGTGCAGGTTGGTGAGGATGACGCCGCTGTCGACGATCACCACGCCGCTACCGCTCTGCACCTCGCCGCCTGAGGCGACGTCGGCGTCGGGCGCGTCCGGCAGACCCCGCACCAGCACCACCGAAGGCAGGATGCTTTCGTAAGCGTCGGCGACGGTCGGCGCCGGTTGCTGGGAATCGAGGACCTTCTGCACCATGGCCTCGACCTGCTGCGGCGTCATGCCGGCGGGCGGCAGCATGTTCCAGAGCACGGCCAAGGCGAGGAGGCCGCCGACCACCCCGCCGGCGATCTTCAGGCGGCGGGCGTGGCGCTTGCGCCAGGAAACCGGCGGCTGTGCCGGTGCCGCGGGCGGGGGAACCGGAACCCCCGCTCCGCCCGATGCGCGCCCGGACCTGCTGTAGACCGCCGCTCGTTTCATGGGCTGAATGATTCTACCGCCCGCCTCCCTCTGCGCCGCAAGTAGCTGCGTGGCGGCCGGGGTCGTGCAATTCATGACAGCCATTGGACGCACCCCGAAGAGGCACCGGGAGTCACCGGCATCGTATGAAATGCCCGCATGGCAGGCGTCCGTCCCCTCGCGGCCGGGGATATTCCGGCAGTCGCGCAGCTTTTCTCGCGGGTCTATCCGCGTACCCACTGGAATTCGCCCGTCGAATGCGAGGCTTACTTCCACCAGATGTTCTTCGGCCACCCCTGGGTGGACGAGCGGCTGCCCTCCTGGGTGGCGATGGAAGGCGCGCGCGCCGTCGGCTTCATCGGCGTAATGCCGCGCCCAATGCGGCTCCGCGGCCGCGCGCTTCAGGCGGCCGTGGTCACGCAGCTCATGGTCGAGCAGGAGAAGCGCCACGGCGTGGTCGCCGCGCAGCTCCTGCGCAAGGCGCTCGCCGGCCCGCAGGCGCTCACCATCAGCGACGGCGCCAACGAATCTTCGCGCAAGATGTGGGAAGCGCTCGGCGGGCTCACCTCGACGCTCTACAGCCTGCAATGGCGACGCTTGCTGCGCCCGGCGCGGTCGGCGTTGCAGCGCGCCTCCAGCCTGCACGGCCGCGCAGCGGCACTCCTTGCCACCCCGGTCGCGGTCCTCGCGGATGCGTACGCCGCGCATTACCGCGCGCTGCGCCGCCCTTCCCGCCTGGTCGAGGAGCCGCTGGAGGCCGCGGCGCTGCTCGACGCGCTCGAGCGCACCGCGCAGCGCGTCGCGCTCAGTCCAGACTATGACCAGGCCTCGCTCGACTGGCTGCTCGCCCAGGCTCGCGGCAAGCGCCGCTACGGCGAGCTCCATGCGTGCTTGTTGCGCGAGCGCGGCGGCGCGATCGCCGGCTGGTTCCTGTACTACGCCAACGCCGGCACCAGCAAGGTGCTGCAGCTCCACGCGCACGAGGGCGCCGAGCACGCGGTGCTCGACCACCTGTTCCAGCATGCCTGGCGGCGCGGGGCGACCGTGATCGAAGGCCGCATGGAGCCGCGCCTCGCGCGCGTGCTCGGCCAGCGGCATTGCCTGTTCCAGAGCACCAGCGCGTTCGCGCTGGTCCACTCGCGCGACGCTGACGTGCTCGGCGCGCTGGCGCATGGAGACGCATTTTTCAGCCGCCTGGAAGGCGAGTGGTGGATGCGCTTCAACGGCGAGCCGCGCGACATGGCAGCGAACACTGCTGGTTCCGCAAATCTGTCCTTGAAGGTCATGCGACCCGGCGAGCAGCCGGCCCTCCCCTAATGCGAAAGGATGTTCTAGCCCTCGACGCCGAAGCCGAGATCGAACGCATCGCACAGTCGCTGCGCGCGCAGGTACTCGGCGGGTTCCGGCGCCGCGGCGCGGTGCTCGGCCTCTCGGGCGGCATCGACAGCTCGGTGGTCGCGGCGCTTTGCGTGCGCGCCTTCGGCAAGGACAAGGTGCTCGGCCTGTTCATGCCCGAGCGCCATTCCTCGGACGACGCCCTCGCCCTCGGCCGCCTGCTCGCCGACACGCTCGGCATCGAGGCGATCGTCGAGGACATCGCGCCCGCGCTCGAAGGCCTCGGCTGCTACCGCCGCCAGGACGAGGCGATCCGCACCATCGTGCCGCAGTACGGGCCGGGCTGGAAATGCAAGCTGGTGCTGCCTTCGATTCTCGAAGCAGGCCGCCTGAACGTCACGCGCCTCACCGTGCAGAGCCCGGAAGGCGAAGTGAGCACGGTGCGCCTCACGCCGGCCGCGTACCTGCAGATCGTTGCCGCGACCAATTACAAGCAGCGCGTGCGCAAGATGACCGAGTACTACCACGCCGACCGGCTGAACTACGCGGTCGCCGGCACGCCCAACCGCCTCGAGTACGACCAGGGCTTCTTCGTCAAGCAGGGCGACGGCGCGGCCGACGTGAAGCCGATCGCCCACCTCTACAAGACGCAGGTGTATCAGCTCGCCGCGCACCTCGGCATTCCGGAGGAGATCCGCCGGCGGCCGCCGACCACCGACACCTTCTCCATGCCGCAGACGCAGGAGGAGTTCTACTTCGCGCTGCCCTACGACCGCATGGACCTCTGCCTCCATGCGCTGAACCACGGCACTCCGCCCGAAGAGGTCGCGCCGCTGGTCGAGCTGACGCCCGACCAGGTCACCCGGGTGTTCAAGGACATCGAAGCGAAACGGCGCTCGACCAAATACCTGCACACGCCGCCGCTGTTATGTGCGGCATAGCGGGCATCGTCTCGCTCGGCTCTGCGCCGGCGCCGAGCCGCGAAGCGCTGCTGCGCATGGCCGGCGCGCTCACCCACCGCGGCCCGGACGAGCTTGGCCTGTACCGCGACGCCGCCGCGGGCTTCGCGCACACGCGCCTTTCGATCGTCGACCTCGCCAGCGGCCAGCAGCCGATGGCCGATGCGCTGCGCACCACCTGGGTGGTGTTCAACGGCGAGATCTTCAACTACCTCGAGCTGCGCGCCGAGCTCTCCGCGCTCGGTCACCGCTTCCGCACCCGCAGCGACACCGAAGTGATCGTGCAGGCGTGGCACGCCTGGGGCGAGCGCGCCTTCGAGCGCTTCAACGGCCAGTGGGCGGTGGCGATCTGGGACTCGGTGGCGCGCCGCCTGATCCTCGCGCGCGACCCGACCGGCATCTGCCCGCTGCACCTGTGCGTGCACGCAGGCCAGCTCCATTTCGCGAGCGAAGTGAAAGCGATCTTCGCCGCCAACGCGGCCATCCCGCGCGCGTTCGATCCGATGGGCATCGAGCAGACCTTCACCTTCTGGTCCGTGGTGCCGCCGCAGTCGGTGTTCCAGGGAATCGAAGAGCTCAGGCCCGGTTACGTCCGCGTGTACCAGCACGGCTCATATAAGGAGAGGGCATTCTTTACCCCCTCCTATGGCGGGTTCACTGGTTCTCTTGGTGACGCAGTGGAAAGCGTGCGCAGCGCCGTCGAAGACGCAACCCGGTTACGGATGTTGCGCGCGGACGTTCCGGTTGGGAGTTATTTGTCGGGAGGCTTGGATAGCTCGTATGTAGCCGCTCTCGGGCGCCAGTACGCCGGCGAGCGCTTCCAGACCTTTTCGCTGCGCTTCGAGGACGCGGAGTACGACGAAACTTCGTACCAGCGGCTGATGGCGCAACGCCTGGGCGCCGAGCACCACGAGGTGGTGGTGTCGCGCGCCGACATCGCCGCGGCCCTGCCTTCGGTGATCGCGCATGCCGAGCGCCCCATCCTGCGCACCGCGCCGGCGCCGCTCTATCTGCTCTCCAGCCTGGTGCGCCGCCACGGCATCAAGGTGGTGCTGACCGGCGAAGGCGCCGACGAGATGTTCGCCGGCTACGACCTGTTCCGGGAAGCCAAGGTGCGCCGCTTCTGGGCGCGCCAGCCGGCGTCGACTCGCCGGCCGCGGCTGCTCGAGCGGCTTTACCCTTACCTCGCCCGCTCGCCGGTCGCACAACAGGCGATGGCGCGCCAGTTCTTCGGCCGCAACCTCGCCGCGCACGCTTCGCCCGGCTTCGCGCACGACACGCGCTGGCATACCACCCGATCTCTTAGCCGTGTATTGACCCCGGCAATGCGCAGCGGCCGGGACCCGATCGCCGAGCTGATCGCCGACCTGCCGGCGCAATTCCGGTCCTGGACGCCGCTCGCGCAGGACCAGTACCTCGAGAAGCGCACGCTGCTTGCCGGTTATCTGCTCTCCTCGCAGGGCGACCGCATGCTGATGGCGCATTCGATCGAGGGGCGCTTCCCGTTCCTGGACAGCAACGTGATCGCGCTCGCCAACTCGCTGCCCGATTCCTACAAGCTGCGCGTGCTGGACGAGAAGCACGTGCTGAAGCGCGCGGCGGCGCAGGTCGTGCCGGCCGAAATCCTCGCGCGCAAGAAGCAGCCGTACCGCGCGCCGGATGCCGCGGCGCTGATTCACGCCACCTACCTCGACGACCTGCTGTGCCCGCCCGCGCTGCGCGACGCGGGCGTGTTCGAGCCTCAGCCGGTGATGCAGCTCCTGCGCAAGTGCCGCGCGCGCACCGACGGCCGGTTCTCCAACGCCGACAACATGGCGCTGGTCGGCATCCTGTCGACGCAGCTCCTGCACCAGCAGTTGATCGCCGGCCGCCCGGCGATCCGCACCAACCTCGGCCTGCGTACCGACGTCGACCTCACCCGCCTGAAGGAAGCCGCATGATGCTCCAAGATTGCCTGGTTCCCTCGAAACTGATCGCCCTGGTGTGCGCCGGCCAGCGGCTCAGCTACCGCGAAATCCACCAGCGCTCGAACGCGCTTGCCAACAGCCTGGTCGCCGGCGGCGTCGAACGCGGCGACCGCGTCATCGTGTTCGCCGACAACACGGTCGAGACCGTGGTCGCGTTCTGGGCGGTGCTCAAGGCCAACGCCGTCGTCTCGATCGTCAACCCGCTCACCAAGAGCGACAAGCTTGCCTACCTGCTGAACGACTGCCGGCCGACCGCCTTCATCACTGACAAGCACCTGGAGCGCGTCTACGGCGCGCCGGTGAAAGCCTGCCCCCATTTGAAGCAGGTCATCGTTGCCGGCACGCCGAGCTGGGACCAGGCGCTGGCGGCGGACCGTTACACCGCGCCCGCGCGCAAGGCGATCGACATCGACCTCGCGGCGATCATCTACACCTCCGGCTCCACCGGCGACCCGAAGGGCGTGATGCTGACCCATCGCAACATGCTCGCCGCGTGCGAGTCGATCTCGAGCTACCTTGAAATCAGCAGCAGCGAAGTCATCCTGGGCGTGCTGCCGCTCGCCTTCGACTACGGCCTGTACCAGATGATCATGGCGTTCGCCGCCGGCGCGCGCCTGGTGCTCGAGCGCTCCTTCGCCTTCCCGGCGCAGGTGCTGAAGGTGATGGCCGAGGAGCACGTCACCGGCTTCCCCGGCGTGCCGACGATCTTCGCGCTGCTCGGCGAGTTCAAGTCGCTGCGCGATTACGACCTCTCCAGCATCCGCTACGTGACCAACACCGCGGCGGCGCTGCCCGCGAAGCACATCACCATGCTGCAGGACCTGTTCCCCGGCGCGCGCATCTATTCGATGTACGGCCTGACCGAGTGCAAGCGCTGCACCTACCTTCCGCCCGAGGATCTCGCGCGCAAGCCCGGCAGCGTCGGCATCGCCATCCCGAACACCGAGCTCTGGATCGTCGACGAGAACGACCGGCGCGTCGGCCCCGGCGTGGTCGGCCAGCTCGTGATCCGCGGCGCGACCGTGATGAAAGGCTACTGGGAGAAGCCCGAGGCCACGGCGAAGAAGCTCAAGCCCGGCCCGGTGCCCGGCGAGATGGTCCTGTACACCGGCGACTACTGCAGGCTCGACGACGAGGGTTACCTCTATTTCGTCGGCCGCATGGACGACGTCATCAAGTCGCGCGGCGAGAAGGTGGCGCCCAAGGAAGTCGAGCTGGTGCTGATGAACATCCCCGGCGTGAAAGAGGCCGCGGTGATCGGCGTGCCCGACCCGATCCTCGGCCACGCGGTAAAGGCTTTCGTGGTGCTCGAGACCGGCACCGACCTGCACGAGCGCCAGCTGCAGAAAGAATGCCAGAGCCGGCTCGAGAACTTCATGGTGCCGAAGTACATCGTCACCGTGCCTTCGCTGCCGAAGACCGACACCGGCAAGATCCGCAAGATCAATCTGCAATGAACGCGCGCTTCATGGACGTGGAGCTGCTGGTCGAGCGCGGGGTGCTGGTGCCGCGCGCGGAGACCGAGTTGCTCGGCGCCACCGCCCTGGAGCTCGCGCCGGAAAATGCGCGCATCATCGACATGTGCTGCGGCTCGGGCAACCTCGCCTGCGCGCTCGCCAGCCGTTCTCCAGGCTGCCGCGTGTGGGCGAGCGACCTCACCGACGCCTGCGTCTCTCTTGCGAAGCGCAATACCGAATTCGCCAGAGTTCAGAACCGCGTCGAGGTGGTGCAGGGCGATCTGTTTGCCGGCTTGAAAGGGCTCGCAGGCTCGATCGACCTGATCGTCTGCAACCCGCCTTACATCTCGCACGCCAAGCTCGCCGGCGAGCGCGCCGTGCTGCTCGAGAACGAGCCGCGCGAAGCCTTCGACGGCGGGCCGTACGGCCTGAGCATCCACCAGCGCGTGGTGAAGGAAGCGCTGCCGTTTCTCAGGCCCGGCGGCTGGCTGCTGTTCGAGATCGGCCTCGGCCAGGACCGCCAGGTCAAGATGCTGTTCGAACGCACTCGCGCCTACCAGGACCTGCGCACGGTGGCGAATGCCGCCGGCGAGATCCGCGTGGTCGGCGCCCGCAAAATCAACCAGAAAGGAAACTGATGACGCTCCAGCAGCAAATCCGCGATTTCGTCACCTCCAACTTTTATGTCGCCGATCCGAACACGCTCGAGGACCGCACCTCGCTGCTCGACCAGGGCATCATCGACTCGACCGGCGTGCTCGAGGTGATCATGTTCATCGAGAGCACCTTCGGCATGACGGTGGAGGACAGCGAGATGCTGCCGGAGAACCTCGACTCGATCGAGCGCATCGCCGCCTTCGTCGCGCGCAAGCAGGTGGCGATCGCGGCATAGCACGGCGTTGTCGCTCGAGGACGTGATTCCTGGGATTCCGGATGTCCGACGGGGGCTGAACCGGGCGCGCAGGCCGCAGTCGAACCTTCTGTAAGGAGGTTCGCCATGACAACCCACGCCGTTCGCCACCAGCACGCCCCGGCAATGCTGCCGCTTTGGCTGGTCGTCGGCTTCATCTCCGGAGCGATTTCCGTACTGATCTTCCACCAGGGTGCCGCTGCGCTCCTGCACGCGCTCGAGCTCACCCCGCGTGCCCCCTATTCCATGAACGCCACGGTGCCTTTCGGCGTGCCGCAGATATGGTCGATCGCGTTCTGGGGCGGCGTATGGGGCATCGTCCTCGCCGCAGCGCTGGTGCGGCTGCGTGGCGCGGCGCTTGTCTTCGCCGCCACGTTGTTCGGCGCGGTCCTGCCGACGCTCGTCGCCTGGTTCGTGGTGGCGCCGCTGAAAGGCCAGCCGATGGCGGCGGGCTTCGTGCCGGCGGCGATGCTCATCGGGCCGATCGTCAACGCTGCCTGGGGCCTGGGTACCGGACTGGGCCTCAGTGCCTACTGTTCCGTCCGCCGTCGGAAGAATCCGGCGTTCCCTTCTTCGGGCCGCGCGTAGCCGTCGCTTCGAGCAGCAGCCCGACCGCCTGGATGAACACCGGCATCGGAACTTCTTCTTCGCCGGCGATCCAGCGCTCCAGAGTTTCCCGGTTCACGTTGAGGGCGTCGCCGAGCGCGTCCAGCCCGTTGCAGATCTGCACCGCGCGCCGCAGCGCCATGCGCGGGACGTCGGAGCTCTTCAAGCCCGGCGCAGGAGGCTGACCAGCAGCATCCCGCTGGCGAATGCGGTAACGCCCCAGGTGAGATAGGCCTGCGTGCGGTCCCCGGTCGCAAAGTCGAGCCCCGAGATCCAGCTCGACAGCCAGAGCACCGCGACGACGGGGATGGACAGCCAGAGGGGCATCACCCAGTATGGGACCTCGGGGCGCCGGTCACAAGAAGGTTCTGGCGCAGCTCCTGCTTCATCCACTCGATAAACACCCTGGTGCGTGTGGCCAGCAGCCGCGCATGCGGGTAGACCACGCTGATGGGCCGCGGCGGGGGCTCGAATTTCTCCAGCACGATTCTCAGGCGCTTTTCCTTGACGTACGGCGCCGGCTGGTAAGAGAGGAACATGCCGAAGCCCACGCCCGCGACGCACGCCTGCAGGGTGGGGGCGGCCTGGTTGAAGTCGAGATTGCCGCTGACGGACACGACGAAGGGTTTGCCCTTTTCGTAGAAGGTCCAGCCGGAGGCGGTGGCGCCGGTGGCGACGAAGCGCAGGCAGTTGGCCTCGAGCAGCTCGCGCGGATGTTGGGGCGTGCCGTGGCGGCGCAGGTAATCGGGGCTTGCGACGACCACGCGGCGGAGGCTGCCAAGCTGCTGGGCGACCAGCGTCGAATCGTCGAGCTTGCTGATGCGGATACCGACGTCGATGCCTTCCTCCAGCAGATTGACCACGCGATCGTGGAGCTGCAGGCTGCAGCGCATCTTGTCGTAGCGCTGCACGAAGCGGGTGACGGCGGGCGCGACGTGCATCTGGCCGAACAGCACCGGGGCAGTGATTCTGAGCAGGCCGCTGGGCTCGGCGGCATTTGCCGTGAGCGCAGTCTCGGCGTCGGCCACCACGGTGAGCACTTGCCGGCAGGTCTCGAGGTAGTGCTTGCCTTCTTCTGTGAGCGATATGCGCCGCGTGGTGCGGTTGAGCAGGCGTACGCCGAGGTGTGCTTCGAGCGCGGCGAGGGAGCGCACCGTGGCCGGCAGCGAAGATCCGAGCCTGCGCGCGGCGGCGGTGAGGCTGCCCGCCTCGGCGATGTGCGTGAAGGTGCGCATGGCTTTGAGCTTGTCCATGGATTGATCCGATTATCGGAGTAGTCAAATACCAGTCAACCCATTTATTGCGCGGATAGGAGCAACCACAATAGGCTCCATATGGCTGACCCCAACGACAACGGCCCGTGGCACGCCGGCGAGCGCGCGGTGCAGGCGCGCGTGGGCGTGCGCCGGCAGATGGAGGGAATCGGCCCGCGCGCGCTGCGCCCCTACATGCCGGAGCAGCACCGTGATTTTTTCAGCCAGCTTCCCTTTGTCATCGCCGGCAGCGTGGATGCAGCGGGCCAGCCTTGGGCGAGCGTGCTGGCGAGCCCGCCGGGGTTCATCGCCTCGCCCGATCCGCAGCACCTGAGCATCCAGGCCGCGCCGCTGGCGGGCGATCCGCTGGCCGGGACCTTGCGTCCCGGGGCGGCCATCGGCCTGCTCGGTATCGAACCGCACACGCGGCGCCGTAATCGCATGAACGGCGTGGTCGAGCAAGTGACAGCGCAGGCCTTCACCGTGCGGGTAAGTCAGAGTTTCGGCAACTGTCCCAAGTACATCCAGGCGCGCGCGCCAGTGTATGTGGACGAGCGGCTGGACCCGCGGCGCAGCCTGCATCGCGCCACCGCGCTCGACGGCGTAGCGGCGCGAATGATTCGCGGCGCCGACACCTTCTTCATCGCCACCTCCTATCCGGAGGCGGGCGAGGAAAGCGGCCCCGCGCACGGCGTGGATGTGTCGCACCGCGGCGGCAAGCGCGGCTTTGTGCGCGTCGACGCCGACGGCACGCTCACGGCGCCGGACTTTGTCGGCAACTATTTTTTCAATACCCTCGGCAACCTGCAGGTGAACCCGCGCGCCGGACTGCTGTTCATCGACTTTGAAAACGGCGACCTGCTCTACCTCGGCGTGGATGCGCAGATCATCTGGGACGGCGCAGAGGTCGCAGCCTTCGAGGGCGCGCAGCGCCTGCTGCGCTTCACCGTTCGCGAGATGCTGCGCGGCGAGGCCGCGCTGCCGCTGCGCTGGGGCGCGGCTGCGCAATCGCCCTTTCTCGATGCCACCGGGGCTTGGGGCGGACCTGAATAGACTCAGGTTCTGGCGGAGAGAGAGGGATTCGAACCCCCGAGCCCTTGCGGGCTAACGGTTTTCAAGACCGCCGCATTCGACCGCTCTGCCATCTCTCCGGGACGAGAAAAACGCCGAGGGATTGAAAAAGCCCTTGTTGGCCGCATTTTAGCCTCGACAGGTCCCGCGCCCGCAGCGCCTTTAGTTGCAACTTGGGGGGCGTTTGGTAGTCTTAGGGTTAATACCAGGCGTTAGAAGACATAACGGAGGAAACGAAGCATGCAACCCGAACTGAAACCCGTACGCACCGACGATCAGGGCTTTGGCCGCGGCTCGAGCTACGAGCGCGCCCCGGAGGTCCAGGACGTCGCGTACTCGACGCCGGAGAGCCAGAAGGTCCTCCGCAACACCTACCTGCTGCTCGCGCTGACCATGGTGCCGACGGTGATCGGCGCCTACATCGGCATGGCGACCAGCAGCATCATCATGGCGAGCCCGATCATCAGCTCGCTGGTGATGCTCGCGGCGGTGATCGGCCTGCAGTTCGCCATCGCCGCCAACCGCAACAGCGGCCTGGGCGTGGCGCTGCTGCTGCTGATGACTGGCCTGCTCGGCTGGTGGCTGGGACCGATCCTGAACGTCGCGCTGTCGATGAAGAACGGCATGGCGCTGGTCGGCTACGCCGCGGTGGGCACCGGCGTGATTTTCTTCGCCATGGCAGCGCTGTCGCAGACCATCAAGCGCGATCTCGCCTTCATGGGCAAGTTCCTGTTCGTCGGCATGATCGCCCTGCTGATCGCGATGATCGCCAACATGTTCCTGCAGATCCCGGCGCTCGCGCTCACCATCTCGACGCTGGTGATCGTGGTGTTCTCGCTGTTCCTGCTGTACGACCTGCAGCGCATCATCCGCGGCGGCGAGACCAACTACGTGATGGCGACGACCGGCGTCTACATGAGCCTGTTCAACATCTTCGCCAACCTGCTGAACATCCTCCTGGCGCTGGCGGGCGAGCGCGACTAGGCCAGTTCAGTTTCTGAAAAGGGCGAAAGGGCGCTTCGGCGCCCTTTTTATTTCGCCGGGCAGGCGCGCAGATCGTAGAGGCCGACGGAATAGAGCTCGTTGCCGCTCGCCGAGCGCTGCAAGCCCCAATCGAAGGCGAAGGTCCTGCCCTTTGCGTGCTGCGGGAAATCGGCCTGCACGGCGCGGCGCGCGGCCTGCTCCACGTCCTTCAGGTCGTCCGGCCCGGTAAGCGCGTACGACTGGGCAGCAGCGGTGCCCATCGGCAGCGCGATTTCGCGAGCGTTCGGCAGATAGCCATGGCCGAGCACCAGCAATTGCCGCGGGAGGTACGGCGGGTATTGCGCTTCCACCGTCACCGGCGCGTTCGACGCTGAAAGGCAGGGATAGGCCTTGCGATAAAAGCGCAGGCTGATCTTCCCTTCCTTCCCGGATCGGCTGAAGCGCGGCGTCTGGAGCTCCTCGGGCTTGAGCAGGCTCGCGCAGACACTCCTCGTCCCCTTGCGGGTCAGCGGGAACGCGTCGATGTCGCCGAATTCGAGCCTGACCTCGCCGGCCGCGTCGCGCGGCTCGAACTTGAGCTGCACTTCGCCGACGTCCGCGGACTGAAGGTTGGCCAGGCCGCCGCCCGACAGCCAGTCGGCGATCTCCCTGCCTCCCTGCTTCCAGACCAGGCTGCGCGGCAGATTGCGCTCACCTTTGGCATCGACCAGGCGGATCACCGGCGACTCGACCGGGCCCTTGGGGCCGAGGTAGCGAATCTTCGTGCCGAGCACGAGCACCGCCCTGTCGCATCCGATGCTGTCTATGGAGAGGCGCCAGTTCCTGCCGGACGCGGTGCTCGCTGCGTCGACCCCACACGAGAAAACTGCTGTGAAGACCAGGAGCAGATAGCGCATGTCAGCGCTCGAATAGCGCGACGCTCTCCACGTGCGCGGTGTGCGGGAACATGTTGACCACGCCCGCCGCCACCAGCCTGAAGCCCTGCGTGTTCACCAGGATGCCGGCGTCGCGCGCCAGCGTGGCCGGGTCGCACGAGACATAGACGATGCGCCGCGGCCATGCCGCGGGCAGCGACTTCACCAGCTCGACCGCGCCCTCGCGCGGCGGGTCGATCAGGATTTTCGGAAACGGGCCGAAGGCGGTAATTCCAGCCTTGAACAGATCCGCGACTTCGAATTGCGCCACCAGCTGGTTCATCGTCGCATTCTGCCGCGCGCGCTCCACCAGCTCCTTGCTGCCCTCGAAGCCCACCACCTGCGCGCCGCGCGCGGCGAGCGGCAGCGAAAAGTTTCCCAGGCCGCAGAACAGGTCAGCAATGCGCTCGCCGGGCTGCGGGTCAAGCAGCTTGAGCGTCTTCGACACCAGCACCTTGTTCATGGCGTGGTTCACCTGGGTGAACTCGGTGGGGCGGAAATTGATGCGCACGCCGAACTCGGGTAGCTCGTAGTAGAGCTGGCTTTGCGCAGGCTCGAACGGATGCGCGCTCTCCGGGCCGCCCGGCTGCAGCCAGACGTGAACGCCATGGGTCTGCGCAAACGAGCGCATTTCTTTCTGATCATCCGAGGTCAACGGCAGCAAATGCCGGAACACCAGGACGGTGGCGTTGTCGGCTACCGCGACCTCGATCTGCGGCAGGCGCTCCTTGATCGACAGATTTCCAACCAGCGACCGCAAATCGGTGATCAACCGGGAAACCCTCTCCGGCAGCACGTGGCATTCGCGCATGTCCGCGACAAAGGTCGAGCGCCGCTCGCGAAACCCCACCATCGCGCCGCGCGACGCCACATGGCGCACCGAGAGCCGCGCGCGGTGGCGGTAGCCCCATTCCGGTCCGTAGACCACCGGCAACATGCTTTCGGCCTTCACCTTGCCGATGCGCTCGAGGCAGTCCTCCAGCCAGCGCTGTTTGGCCGCCATCTGCGTGCGCTCGTCGGCGTGCTGCGTGGCGCAGCCGCCGCAGATGCCGAAATGCGGGCAGCGCGGCGCGCGCCGGCCGGCGCAGGGCTCGACGATCGAGATCGCCCGCCCGGTGTCGAATTTGGACTTTTCCTGAAAAACCCGGACGCTGGCGCGCTCGCCGGGCAGGGCGCCCTCGACGAACACCACCTTGCCTTCGGGATTGCGCGCCACGCCGCGCCCCTCGGAATCGAGCGCGTCGATGCTTAAGGTCAGGTCTTCCAGAGCGAGAGAAATTCTTTCCAGTGCGGCTCGGCGCGCTTCTCGAGCAGAGTGCGCAGCAGGCCGCACTCCTCGTCGTAGCGCGCCTTGTCGAAGGCGCAGCGCATGAGCTGGAAGCGCAGGTAGAGAAGATAGGTGTTGGCGCAGTCGGCTTCGCAGTAGTTGCGGATCTGCGCGATCTCGCCGCCACGAAAGTTCTCCCACACCGCGTTGCCCTTCATGCCGAGCTTGCCGGGCAGGCCGGAGAGCCTGGCGAGGTCGTCGAGCGGCGAGCCGCGCCCGCCGTAGAGCGAGAGCACGTCCATCAGGTCGACGTGGCGCTCGTGGAAGCGGTTGACGTAGTTGCTGTAGCGGAAATCCTTGTTGTCGTTGCCGTTGTCCCAGAAGCAGGCGGCGCCGACGCCGTGGATCAGGCCGCGGCTCACCAGCACCGGCAGGTCGAAGCCGCGCCCGTTCCAGGACACGATCTGCGGCACGTGCTTGTCGATGCCGCCGAAGAAGCGCTGGATCGCCGCGCCTTCGCCCACGTCCGGCTCGCCGATGGAGAACACCTGCACCCCGTCGTCGGTGCGCATCACGCACGAGATCACGACCACGCGCTGCAGGTAGGGCGGCAGGAAGTCGTTGCCGGTCTGCACGCGGCGCTTCTGGAACGCGAGCTCGGCGACGTCGGCGTCGGGCAGGTCTTCCGGCAGGTCGTGCAGCCGGCGGATGCCGGCAACGTCCGGCACCGTCTCGATGTCGAACGCCAGGATGGGAGTCATCAGTCCGGGAAAACGCCGGTGCTCAGGTAGCGATCGCCGCGGTCGCAGATGATGGTGACGATCACCGCGTTCTTCAGCTCCTTCGACACGCGCAGCGCGACGTGCATGGCGCCGCCCGACGAGATGCCGGCGAAGATGCCCTCCTCGCGCGCCAGGCGCCGCGTCATCTCCTCGGCCTCGGCCTGGCTCACCGATTCGACGCGGTCGACGCGCGCCCTGTCGTAGATCTTCGGCAGGTAGGCCTCGGGCCATTTGCGGATGCCGGGGATCTGCGAGCCCTCGGCGGGCTGGCAGCCGATGACCTGGATCTTCGGGTTCTTCTCCTTGAAGAAGCGCGAGCAGCCCATGATGGTGCCGGTGGTGCCCATGCTCGAGACGAAGTGCGTGATCTTGCCGTCGGTGTCGCGCCAGATCTCCGGGCCGGTGGTCTCGTAGTGCGACAGCGGGTTGTCCGGGTTGGCGAACTGGTCGAGCATGGTGCCCTTCTTCTCGCGCACCATGCGCTCGGCGAGGTCGCGCGCCCCTTCCATGCCGCCCGACTGCGAGGTCAGGATGATCTCGGCGCCGAACGCGCGCATCGTCTGGCGGCGCTCGACCGACAGGTGCTCGGGCATGATCAGGATCATCTTGTAGCCGCGGATCGCCGCCGCCATGGCGAGCGCGATGCCGGTGTTGCCCGAGGTCGGCTCGATCAGCACGTCGCCGGGCTTGATCGTGCCGCGCTGCTCGGCGCGGCGGATCATCGAGATCGCCGGGCGGTCCTTCACCGAGCCGGCCGGGTTGTTCCCTTCCAGCTTCGCCCAAAGGACGTTCTTGTCGGCGCCGTGCAGCCGCTGCAGGCGCACCAGCGGCGTATTGCCGATGAAATCTTCGATCGTCTTCTTCATTTTTTCTGCAGCTCGGCGACGTAGGCCGCGACGCCCTGCTCCACCGGCCGGAAAGGCGCGCCGTAGCCAGCCGCGCGCAGGCGCGACAGGTCGGCCTCGGTGAAGCTCTGGTATTTCTCCACCAGGCCCTGAGGGAACGGCACGTACTCGATCAGGCCTTTATGCGCCATGTCCTTGACCGTGAGTCGCGTGCCCTGCACCGCGTTGACCACCGCCGCGGCGAGCTCGTTGAAGGTCTGCGCGCGGCCGGTGCCGCAGTTGTACACGCCCGACACGCCGCGGTGCTCGAGGAACCACAGGTTCACGTCGACCACGTCCTCGACGTAGACGAAGTCGCGCTTCTGCTCGCCGTTGCCGTAGCCGCCCGAGCCGACGAACAGCTTCACCCTGCCGCTCGCCAGCAGCTGGTGATAAGCGTGATAGGCGACCGAGGCCATGCGCCCCTTGTGCTGCTCGTTCGGCCCGTAGACGTTGAAGTAGCGGAAGCCGGCGATCTGCGCGCTCTTCGCCGGCAGGATTCCCCTCACGTACTGGTCGAACAGGAATTTCGAATAGCCGTAGACGTTGAGCGGCTTCTCGCAGCGCCGCTCCTCGCGGAATTCCGGTCCCGCGCCGTAGACCGAGGCCGACGAGGCGTAGATCAGCGGCGCCTCCTCGTCCTGGCACCACTCGAGCAGGCGCTTCGAGTACTCGTAGTTGTTCTCCATCATGTAGCGGCCGTCGCTCTCCATGGTGTCGGAGCACGCGCCCTGATGGAACAGCGCCTCGACCGCGCCTTCATACCGGTCGAGGTTGGCGATGAAGTCGGCCTGGTCGACGTAGTCGGCGATCTCGCAGCGCGCGAGGTTCCTGAACTTGTCCGAGTGCTGCAGGTTGTCGACCGCGATCACCTCGGTGATGCCGCGGCGGTTCAGGCCCTCGACCAGCTTCGAGCCGATGAAGCCGGCCGCTCCGGTGACGACGTAATAGCTCACTTGGGAAAAAGCTCCGCGCTGGTCGCCGCGGCGGTGCCGAGCTTGGCGACCACGATGCCGGCGGCGCGGTTCGCGATGCGCACCGCCGCTTCCAGTCCGGCGCCCGCGGCGAGCATCACCGCCATGGTGGCGATGACCGTGTCGCCGGCCCCGGTCACGTCCATGACCTCGCGCTTCTCCGCCGCCACCGAGAAGGTCTTCTTTCCCCGGAACAGCGTCATGCCGTGCTCGCCGCGCGTGAGCAGCAATGCTTCCAGCCGCAGCTTCGCCATCAGCGCCTGCGCGCGCCCCTTCAGGTCCTTCTCGTCCTTCCAGGTGCCCACCACTTCGCGCAGCTCGGCGGTGTTGGGCGTGATGATGCTCGCGCCTTTGTAGCGCGCGTAATCATCGCCCTTGGGATCGATCAGCACGCGCTTGCCGGCCTTGCGCGCGCTGCGGATCATCTCGGCGATGTGCGCAAGGCCGCCCTTGCCGTAGTCGGACAGGATCACCGCGCCGCACTCGGGCAGCGCGCGCTTGAACTCCTCGAGCTTGGAGGCGAGCACCTCGCCCGACGGCGGGCGCTCGAAGTCGATGCGCAACAGCTGCTGGCGCCGGCCGATGACGCGCAGCTTGGTGGTGGTATTCAGGCCGCGGTCGCGGTGCAGGCTGGCCGGGACTCGCATCTTGCGCAGCAGGCGCTGCAGCGCGCGGCCGGGCTCGTCGGCCCCGACTACCGAGAGCAGCCGGGTCTGCGCGCCGAGCTCCTTGCAGTTCCAGGCCACGTTGGCCGCGCCGCCGAGACGCTCGTCCTCCTTGCTGATCAGCACCACCGGCACCGGCGCCTCCGGCGAGATGCGCGACACCTCGCCGAACCAGTAGCGGTCGAGCATCACGTCGCCCACCAC
>Ga0068867_100000699_pt1 | contig 22369 bp, 20 predicted proteins | sample KBSMisM32_FD_65649 | JGI IMG/M metagenome (GOLD analysis project Ga0068867, IMG submission 65649) | Miscanthus rhizosphere microbial communities from Kellogg Biological Station, Michigan, USA - KBS Miscanthus M3-2 | ecosystem: Host-associated > Plants > Roots > Rhizosphere > Soil ...
GGAGGTCGTCGCCCGCTATCACGGCCTCAACAAGAGCGCCACGATCGTCAGCCTGGTGCGCAAGGAGTTCTGGCGCGCCTTTCCCGGTGGTACCGACCGCATTCGCCCCGACCGCGGCGCCAAGGTGGAGAGATGAGATACCTGCTGCTTTTTCTAGCCCTGTGCGGGAACGCCTGGGGACAAAACATCAAAATCGGCGAGCTCAACAGCTACAAGGTATTTGCCGCCTTCCTCGAGCCCTATAAGAAAGGCATGGAGCTCGCGCTCGAGGAGATCAACGCCGGCGGCGGCGTCAACGGCCGCAAGCTCGAGCTCATCGTGCGCGACGACGGCGGCACGCCGGGGGACGCGGTGCGCGTGGCCGAGGAGCTTATCGCACGCGACCGCGTCAACGTGCTGATGGGAACGTTTGCCTCCAACGTCGGCCTGGCAGTGGCGAACCTTGCCGCCCAGCGCAAGATCCTGTTCCTCGCCTCCGAGCCCCTTACCGACAAGATCGTCTGGGAGAACGGCAACCGCTACACCTTCCGCCTGCGCCCGTCGACTTACATGCAAACGGCGATGCTGATCCCGGAAGCGGCCAAGCTGCAGAAAAAACGCTGGGCCATCGTTTATCCGAATTACGAATACGGCCAATCGGCAACCGCGTCGTTCAAGAGGTTGCTCACCCAGGCGCAGCCGGGCGTCGAGTTCGTCGCCGAGCAGGCCCCCGCCCTCGGCAAGATCGAAGCCGGCGCGGTGGTGCAGGCGCTCGCCGAAGCGAAGCCCGATGCCATCTTCAGCTCGCTGTTCGCCGCCGATCTGCAGAAATTCGTGCGCGAAGGCAACACGCGCGGGCTGTTCAAGAACACACCGGTGTTCAACCTGCTCGCCGGCGAGCCCGAGTACCTCGATCCGCTGAAGGACGAGACCCCCAACGGCTGGTGGGTGACCGGCTATCCGTGGAGCGAGATCAACACGCCGGAGCACAGGCGATTCCGCGACGCTTATCAGAAGCGCTGGAAGGATTACCCGCGCCAGGGATCGGTGGTCGGCTATACCGCGGTGCATTCGGTAGCGAACGCGATGCGCAAGGCGCAGTCCGCCGACACCGAAAAGCTGGTCGAAGCCCTGAAGGGCCTGGAAATGCAGACGCCGTTCGGCCCGATCGTCTGGCGCGCCCTCGACCATCAGTCGACGATGGGTGCCTACGTCGGCCAGCTCGCGCAGAAAGACGGCAAGGGCGCGATGGTGAACTGGCGCTACGCCGACGGCGCCAGGGTACAGCCGTCCGACCAGGACATCCGCGCACGCAGGAAGGAGTGAAACGGCAGGATTGAGCGCAGCCGCCGTCCTCCTGCAGTTCCTCAACGGGCTCGCCGCGGCGAGCTCGCTGTTTCTGGTGGCCGCCGGGCTGTCGCTGATTTTCGGCGTCAGCCGCATCGTCAATTTCGCCCACGGATCGCTGTACATGCTCGGCATGTACCTCGCGGTGTGGCTGTCGGCGAAGCTGGGTTTCTGGTGGAGCGTGCCGCTCGCCGCCGCGGCGGTGGGCGTTTTCGGACTGCTGGTCGAATTCCTTCTGCTGCGAAGGCTGTATCGGGCGCCGGAGTTGCTTCAGCTGCTGGCCACGTTCGCGCTGGTGCTGGTGATCAAGGACTTCGCGCTTTGGGCCTGGGGCGCGGAAGATCTGCTCGGCCCGCGCGCGCCGGGCCTCAGGGATGCGATCGAGATCGCCGGCCGCCCGTTCCCCAAATATGACTTGTTCCTGATGGCGCTCGGCCCTGCGGTATTCGCGCTGCTGCATTTCCTGCTGACCCGGACGCGCTTCGGCATCCTCATCCGCGCCGCCACCGAAGACCGCGAGATGACCGGTGCGCTCGGCGTGAATCAGCGCTGGCTGTTCACCGCCGTATTCGCCTTCGGCGCGACCCTCGCCGGGCTGGGTGGCGCGCTGGCGATTCCGCGCGAGCCGGCCAACCTGGAGATCGACCTTTCCGTGGTCTCCGATGCCTTCGTGGTGGTGGTGGTCGGCGGGCTCGGCTCGATTCCCGGGGCGTTCCTGGCCGCGCTGCTGATCGGTGAAATCAAGGCCTTCTGCATCGGGCTCGGCTACTCGAAGGTCACGCTGGTCGCCGAGTTCATCGTCATGGCGGTGGTTCTAGTCCTGCGGCCTTGGGGACTTCTTGGCCGCCCGGCCTCCGGGCCGCGTGGCGCCACGGCGGCTCCCTTCACCCTGGAATCGAAGAAGCTGCTGCTCGCGGTCGTGGCGGCGCTTGCGCTGGTGCCGGTGTTCTCCAGCGGCTATGCGCTCGTGCTGCTCACCGACGTGCTGGTGTTCTCCCTGTTCGCGGTGAGCCTGCATTTCCTGCTCGGACCTGGCGGCATGGTGTCGTTCGGCCATGCCGCGTATTTCGGGCTCGGCGCCTACGGCGCAGCGCTGCTCGTGCTGCGCGCAGGGATGCCGATGGAAACCGCGTTGCTGCTCGCGCCGCTGGCCGCAGCGGCGGGCGCGACGCTCTTCGGCTGGTTCTGCGTACGGCTGTCCGGCATTTACCTCGCCATGCTCACGCTGGCATTCGCGCAGATTGTCTGGTCGATCGCCTTCCAGTGGGACACGCTGACCGGAGGTTCCAACGGGCTGATCGGCATCTGGCCCGCGTCGTGGCTCAGCTCGCGCACCGCGTATTACCTGGCGACCCTGTCGCTTTGCTGCCTCGCGATCGCCGCGGTCTGGCGCGTGATCGGTTCGCCATTCGGCCACGCGCTGCGCGCGAGCCGCGACTCGCCGCTGCGTGCCAGCTCGATCGGCATCGACGTGCGCGCGCAGCAATGGACGGCCTTCATCATCGCCGGCGCCTTTGCCGGGCTGGCGGGCAGCCTGTATGCGTTTTCCAAGGGCTCGATCTCTCCCGAAACGCTGTCGGTGCCGCGCTCGGTCGATGGGCTGGTGATGGTTCTGCTCGGCGGCGTGCAGACGGTGACCGGTCCGGTTTGGGGCGCGGCGCTTTTCACCTGGCTCGAGGACGCGGTGTCGCGCGACGTCGCCTATTGGCGCGCCGCCATCGGCGCGGTGGTCCTGCTGCTGGTGCTCGTATTTCCCATCGGCATTGCCGGCGCGGCTAGAAAATGGCTCTCGCGGTAACCCGTCTTTCGAAGGCCTATGGCGGCGTCGAGGCGGTGCGCGACGTTTCCTTCGACGTCGCCGCCGGCGAAATGGTCGCGCTCATCGGCCCGAACGGCGCCGGCAAGACCACCTGCTTCAACATCCTGAACGGGCAGCTCGCGCCCGACGCCGGCGACGTGCGCCTCGACGGTGCGAGCCTGCTCGGCCTGCCGCCGCATCGCATCTGGCGGCTCGGGGTCGGTCGCACCTTCCAGGTGACTGCCACGTTCGCGTCGATGAGCGTGCGCGAGAACGTCCAGGCCGCGCTGCTCTCGCATCACCGGCAAAACTATTCGATGTGGGCGCGGGCCGCCGGTTTTCGCGTCGAGGAGGCGGATGCGCTGCTCGAACGCGTCGGCATGCGCGAGCAGGCCGCGCGCCCCTGCGCCGAGCTCGCCTACGGCGACCTGAAGCGTGTCGAGCTGGCGGTGGCGCTCGCCAACCGGCCGCGCCTGCTGCTGATGGACGAGCCGACCGCCGGCATGGCGCCGGAGGAACGCGGTGCGCTGATGCAGCTCGCCGCCGGCCTCGCGCATGACGACCGGCTGGCAGTGCTGTTCACCGAACACGACATGAACGTGGTGTTCGGCTTTGCCACGCGCGTCATCGTCCTTCATCTCGGTGCAGTGATCGCCGCCGGCGCACCCGAAGCGGTGCGCGCCGATCCACGCGTGCGCGAGGTCTACCTTGGCGACGCTTGAAGTCCGCGGGCTGCGCGCCGGCTACGGCCGCGCGCAGGTACTGTTCGACGTCGACCTCGAGGTGCGCGCGGGCGAGGTCGTCGCCCTGCTCGGCCGCAACGGCGCCGGCAAATCGACCACGCTCAAGGCGATCATGGGACTGGTTCCATCCACGGCCGGCGATGTGAGGTTCGACGAGCACGATCTGCGAGCCCTGGAGCCCTACGAGATCGCCCGCCTCGGCCTCGGCTACGTCCCGGAGGACCGCCGCATCTTTACCGACCTGACCGTGGTTGAGAACCTCGAGGTGGGGCGCCAGCCGCCACGCCCCGGCGCGCCCGTCTGGAGTGAAGAGCGCCTGTTCCAGCTGTTTCCGTCGCTCGCCCCGCTGCGCGAGCGCCGCGGCGCGCGCATGTCGGGCGGCGAGCAGCAGATGCTGTGCATCGCGCGCACCCTGGCGGGAAATCCGCGCGCGGTGCTGCTGGACGAGCCGTCCGAGGGGCTGGCGCCGGTCGTGGTCGAGCACGTGGCGCGCGCCATCAACGAGCTGAAGCAGGCGGGCGTTGCGGTGCTGCTTGCAGAGCAGAGCCGGCATTTCGCCGAGCGAGTCGCCGATCGCACCTACCTGCTCGAAACAGGCATCATCCGCAAGCCATGAAGCGCGGCGCCTCTACCAACCTTGAGCGCTTCGCCTGGCTGTCGGTGGCGGCGGCGATCGCCACCATCGGGCTGAAGACGCTCGCCTGGTGGCTGACCGGTTCGGTCGGCCTGCTCTCGGATGCGCTCGAGTCCATCGTCAACCTCGCGGCTGCGCTTCTCGCCCTGACCATGTTGCGGCTGGCGGCCTCCCCGCCGAGCGAAGAGCACCCCTACGGGTTTTCCAAGGCGGAATATTTCGCCGCCGGCATCGAAGGCGCGCTCATCGTGCTCGCCGCCGCCGGCATCCTGGCGACCGCGATTCCACGGCTTCTGCAGCCCGAGCCGCTGGAGGCGCCGATTCTCGGGCTGGGCATCAGCGCCGCCGCTTCCCTGATCAATCTCGGGACCGCCATCGTGTTGCTGCGCGTGGGCAAGCGCCACGACAGCATCACGCTCGAGGCCGATGGCCGGCACCTGATGACCGACGTCTGGACCTCCGCTGGCGTAATCCTAGGCGTTGCCCTGGTGGTCCTGACCGGATGGCTGCGTCTGGATCCGCTGGTGGCGCTCGCCGTGGCGCTCCACATCGTCTGGACCGGTGTCGGCCTGGTGCGGCGCTCGGCGGCCGGGCTGCTCGACGCGGCGATCCCGCAGGAAGACCGCGATGCGATCCAGAAGCTGTTCGACGAGTATGCGAAACAGGGCGTGACCTTCCACGCCTTTCGCACCCGGCGCGCGGCGGCGCGGCGCTTCGTCTCGTTCCACCTTCTGGTCCCCGACCGCTGGAGCGTGTCACGCGCGCACCGCCTGTCGGAAGAAATCGAGGCGCGCATCCGGGTCGCGGTGCCGAATGCCGCGGTGTTCACGCACATCGAGCCGATCTCGGATCCCGCTTCCTACGAAGACCAGGGCCTCGACCGGTAACGAAAACTAGCTGTGGCCGGGCAGGATGATCTCGATGTGGTCGCGGCTGACGTTGATGAACGGCGCGGTCAGCACCTGGCGGCCGCCCACCTGCAGCTCCCACACTTCGGCGTTGGTCACCGCGATGAAATCGCGCGCCTCGGCCATGAAGTCGGTGACGCGCGCGCCCGGCAGCAGGTCGATGTGCCCCTTGATGCGGTAGCTCGAAGTGAGGATGGTGACGCGGGTCTTCGGATCGTCCATGCCTCACATGATCCGGCAGGCTTCGTCGAAAGTGAAGCGCGGATCGCGCGCTGGCAGCCCTTTGCCGGTGCCGTAGCCTATGTTCACCAGGAAATTCGACTTCAGGCGCCCGTCGGGAAAGAACGCCGCGTCCGCCTTGGCGTTGTCGAAGCCGGACATCGCCCCGCAGTCGAGGCCGACGGCGCGCAGCGCGAGCAGGAAATAGCCGCCCTGCAGAGTGCCGTTGCGAAACGCGGTGATCTCGGTGTGCGCTCCCTTGTCCTTGAACCAGTTGATGGCCTGCGGGTTGTAGAACATGCGCGGCAGGTGCTCCCAGAAGCGCGTGTCGTAGGCGACCAGCGCCACCAGCGGCGCCTTCATCGTCTTCTCCAGGTTGGTCGGCCCCAGCGCCGGACGCAGCTTTTCGCGCGCTTCCTTCGAGCGCAGGTAGAGCACGCGCATCGGCTGGCTGTTGGCGCTGGTCGGCCCCCATTTCATCAGGTCGTGCGCCGCGCGCAACGCCTCCTCGGGGACCGGCCGCTCGCTGAAATCGCCGTGCGAGCGCGCCTGACGCAGGATCAGGTCCAGTGTTTTTTCATCGGCCATAATCACCTCGATGGTGGACCTCGCTAGTGTAGTTCGGCCCGGCGACGCGCTCGTGTGGGGACAGGCGTGCGCCGAGCCGCAGACTTTGGTCGAGGCGCTCGTGTCCCAACGGGCAAGCCTGGGCGGAGTGGGATGCTTCCTCGGCTCGAGCTACTCGGGCATCGTGAAGCCGGAGCATGCGGATCACCTCGCGCTCACCTCGTACTGCGGCATCGGCACCAACCGCGCGCTCTTCGACGCAGGCGTGCTCGACATCCTGCCGGTGCCCTATTCGCAACTGGGGCCGTTGATCCGGGACGGAAAAATCAGGTGCGACGTGCTTCTACTCCAGGTGAGCCCGCCAAATGCGCGCGGCGAATATAGCCTGGGGCTGGCAGCGGATTACCTGGTACCCGCGCTCGATGTGTGTCGCGCGATCGTCGCCGAGGTGAACGACCAGGTGCCGTGGACGCACACCGAGCGCCTGCTCACGAAGGACGACTTCGATCTTGCCATCGAGACCTCGCGCAGCCCGGCGCTACCCGCGGCGCGGCCGCCGAGTGAGGCGGATCTCGCCATCGCACGCAACGCCCTGCCCTTCATCCCCGCCGGCGCGGTGCTGGAATTCGGCATCGGCGCCCTGCCCGATGCGATCTGCAGCCTGCTCGGACGCCATGAAGGCCTGCGCGTGCACTCCGGCACCGTCGGCGACGGCGTGATCGAGCTTATGCGCCGCGCCGTCGTCAGCCGCGTCGATTGCGCGCTGCTGATCGGCTCACCGGCACTGTTCTCTTTCGCGCGCCACAACGAGCGCGTGCGACTGCGCAGCTCCGAATACACGCACGACGCCCGGGTGCTGGCCAGGCAGGAGCGCTTCGTCGCGGTGAATTCCGCCGTCGAGATCGACCTGACCGGGCAGGTCAACGGCGAGCTCGCCGATGCCAGCTATCTCGGCGCGGTCGGCGGCGCGCTCGACTTCGTGCGCGCGGCAAATTCCTCGGTCGGCGGCGTCTCGATTGTCTTGCTGCCTGCAAAACGGATCGTGGAGCGACTGTCGGGTCCGGTCTCCGTTCCGCGCAGCGAGGCGGGAATTGTTGTCACCGAGCGAGGCGCTGCAGATTTGCGCGGCTGCTCGTTTAAAGAACGTCAGCGTCGGCTACAAGGCATTGCAACCCTGTAGTTGATCCGGCGATAGAATGCCTCCGCAGTCAAGGGGGATCGATGGACGCACTTTCGCTGCTGCTGGACAGGGTTCCGGGGCTGGGGCGTTTCCGCGGCGACATCAAGGGTGGATTGCTTTCCGCGGCGGTCGCGATTCCGCTCGCCATGGGCTACGGCATGTTCGGGTTCGTGGTGCTCGGCAACGATTACTTCGTCGATGGAGCGCTGGCCGGGCTGCTGACCGCGGCCGTGGTCGGACTCGTGTGCGTCGCCCTTGGCGACAAGTCGGCCAATGTCTACGCGCCGCGCGTCATCACGACCTTCTTCATCGGAATCCTGCTCTACGGCCTGGTGCATTCGGAGTCGCCGGTGCTCAAGTCCGGCGGGCTCGGCCTGGTCCTCGCGGTGCTGTTCTCGACTATCCTGCTGGCCGGAGCATTCCAGGCGCTGTTCGGGCTCACGCGCCTCGGCACGGTGATCCGCTTCATTCCCCAGCCGGTGATGTCGGGATTCCAGAATGCCGCCGCGCTGCTTCTGCTGCTGGTCCAGCTCGGCAACCTGTTCGGCTTCGACAAGAGCACCACCTTCGTCCAGGCGCTGAAGGACATCCAGCACGCGCGGCCCCTGAGCCTGCTGCTCGCGGTGCTCACCATCATCGCCATGCTGCAGGCGCGGCGCTGGCTGCCGAAAATACCCGCGCTGCTGGTCGCGCTCGCGACCGGCACGGTCGTCTATTACCTCCTCGGCCTGGCCGGGCTCGGCAGCTACCTCGGGCCGACGATCGGCATCGCGCCGTTCGCCGAATACAAGCTGCCGAACATCCCGCACTTTGCCGACCTGGCGCGCACGCCGGGCGTGCTGGCGCTCGTGCCGACGATCGTCGGCGGGGCGCTCGCGCTCGCCATCATTGCCTCGATCGACGCCCTGCTCTGCATCAAGCTGCTCACCCGGCCCGGCGACCCGAAGGTCGACGGCGACCGACTGCTGGTTCGGCTCGGCGCCGCCAACAGCCTCACCGCCGCGCTCGGCGGCATCACAGGCGGGCTCAACATCGGGCCAAGCCGGCAGAACAAGGCGGCGGGCGGGCGTACCGCGGTCTCCGCGGTGGTGAACGCGGTCGCGGTGCTGATCACGCTGCTGCTGCTCTTCCCCGCGCTCAGCTATCTCCCCTGCGTCGCGCTCTCGGCGGTGATCGCGGTCATCGCGGTCGAGCATTTCGATCCCTGGACCCTGCGCCTCGCACGGCGCGCCACTTCGCGCCTTGCCACACGCAAGGTCGTCATCGACCTGGTGCTGGTCGTGCTGGTCGCGATCCTCGCCGTCACCGTCGACATCGTGGTCGCGGTGTTCATCGGCGTGGGGGTCGCGGCGCTGCTGTTTGTCGTGCGCATGGGCCGCTCGGTGGTACGCCGTCTCTACCGCTGCACCGGCGTGCGCTCGCGCATGCGCAGAACGGTGCCGGAAATAGCGCTGCTCGAGCAGCACGGAGCGGTCATCCTCGCGGCGGAGCTGCAGGGGGCGCTGTTTTTCGGCTCGGGCGAAAGGCTCGCCGGACAGCTCGCCGAGGAGGTTCGCAGGCAGCAGACCCAAGTCGTGGTGCTCGATCTGCGGCGCGTCAACGAGCTCGACAGCACCGGCGCGCAGATCCTGTTCGATATCCACGCCGAGCTCGCGCAGCAGGGCCAGCACCTGGTCCTTGCAGTCGCCCCGTCCTCGGAGCCGGCCGCGCAGCTGGCCGAGTTCGGTGTGATCGATGCGCTGGGAAGGGAGCGCGTCTTCCCCGATCTGGATCGCGCGCTTCAATGGGCGGAGGACCAGCTGCTGCGCACGACCGCCGGCGAGGCGCCGGAGGAGCAGGAAATCCCGCTCGGCCAGACCAGCATCGCCGAAGGCTTCACCAGCGCCGACTTGGCCGCCGTCGAAAAGCACTTCGAGCGCCGCGTGTACGAACCGGGCCGCGAAGTGTTCCACGAAGGCGCGCCCGGGGACGAGATGTTCGTGATCGCCAAGGGCTCCGCCAGCGCGTTCCTGCGCCAGCCAAGCGGCGGCGAGATGCGGCTCGTGACGTTCGCGCCGGGCACCGTGTTCGGCGAGCTCGCCATCCTGGACTCCGGGTCGCGTTCCGCGCGCGTGACGACCGAAGGCGGCCTGGTGTGCTACGCGTTGAGCAAGGAGGGCTTCGCCTCGCTCGCCGCGAAGGCGCCCGCCACCGCGATCAAGCTGGTGTCCAACCTGGGCAGCCTGCTGAGCCATCGCCTGCGCGAGGCGAACCGCACGATCCAGCAGCTCGACGAGTGACTCCCTAGCGGAAGTTGCGCAGGGCCGGCACCGTCCAGAACGGCAGCGCCGCCACCGTGATGAGCACGAGCGACATCGCCAGCGCCGCGCGATAGCCGCCCGTCAGATCGTGCAGCAGGCCGCCGGCGAACGAGCCGAGCGCCGCGCCGAGCGCGTTGCTGGCATAAATCAGGCCGTAGATCGTCGCCACGCGCGGGCCGGCGAAGTAGCGCGCCGCCACCGAGGAGACGATCGGGCCGCGCATGCCCATGCACAGGCCGAAAACCGGTACGAACAGCACCAGAAGCAGCACCGAAGGATGAAAACTGAGCAAAAGCAGCAACGCCATTCCAGTGGCGGTGCCGACAAAGCTCAGGCTGATGATCTGCCGGTAGCCGAAGCGGTCCGAAGACAGCCCGCTCGCCATGACGCTGACGCCGGACAGCAGCCCCACCATGCCGAACGCGGTCGCCGCCGCAAGGGGCGAGAAGCCGGCGTCGACGAAGAACGCCACGAGCTGCACGATGATGGCGAACATGGCCGAGGCGGTGAAAAAGAACACCTGCACCAGTCCCCAGAACACACGCGAGCGCAGCGCGGTCGCGAGCGTCCAGCCCTCGCCGCTCTTCTGCCGCGATCCCGCCCGCGCCGGATGTCCGGCGGCGAAGGTCTTCCACGGCAGCGCGAGGATCACGACCGGCGCCAGCAGCAGCAAGGCCGTTCCCATGATGCGGTAGGTCGCGCGCCAGTCGAATTCGCCGAGCAGATACTGCACCAGCGGCACAAAGACCACGGTGCCGATGCCGAAGGCCGAATAGGCCACGCCCATGGCCGTCGACAGCCGCTCGCGGTACCAGCGCGCGAGCAGCGCCGACCCCGGCACCATGCCGTTCATGCTCACGCCGATGCCGACCAGCACGCCGATGAAGAGGTAGAACTGCCAGAGCGCGGTCAGGCTGCCGGCAAGGTAGAACGCCGCGCCGAGGCTGAGCATGCCGCAGCCGTACACCCAGCGCGGCCCGAGCCGGTCGAAAGTCAGCCCGACCAGCGGCGCGGTGAAGCCATTCACCAGCAGGTAGATCGAATACACGCTGGTGAGCTCGGAGCGCGTCCAGCCGAACTCGCGCTCGAGCGGCAGCAGGAACACGGCGTAGGTGTCGCCGAGCCCGCGGCCGAACATGTTGAGGACAAAGCACGCGGCGAGCACCGCGACCGCGGTTCGCTTCAGGCTTTCTCCACCGGCTCCAGGCCGAACACCTGCCGCAGGTAACGCAGGTAGCCGGGATCCTTGCTGATCGTCTTGCCCGGCGCGTCCGACACCTTGGCGACCGGCTGGCCGTTGCACTCGGTCATCTTGATGACGATGTTGATCGGCTCGTGGCCGAGGTCGTTGGTGAGGTTGGTGCCGATGCCGAACGCGGTCAGCGCGCGGCCGTGGAAGCGGCGCGCGATCTGGATCGCCACCGGCACGGTGAGCTGGTCGGAGAAGATCAGCGTCTTGGTGCGCGGATCGACCCGGTTCTTGCGGTAGTGCGCGATCAGCCGCTCGCCCCAGAGGAACGGGTCGCCCGAGTCGTGGCGCGCGCCGTCGAACAGCTTGCAGAAGTACATGTCGAAGTCGCGCAGGAAGGCATCGGTGCCGTAGGTATCTGCCACCGCGATGCCGAGGTCGCCGCGGTACTCCTGCGCCCACTTGTCGAAGGCGAAGGTCTGCGAGTCGCGCAGCCGCGGGCCGAGCGCCTGGCAGGCCTGCATGTACTCGTGCGCCATGGTGCCGAGGGGCGTAAGGTTGTTGCGCATCGCGAACCACACGTTCGAGCTGCCGGCGAAATACTGCGGGATCTCGCGCTTGAAGGTCTGCAGCACTTCCTCCTGCCAATCGCGCGAAAAACGGCGCCGGGTGCCGTAGTCGGAGATCTTGAAGCCGAGATCGGGCTCGACCGCGCGCGCCTGCCCGATCTTCGTCTGCAGGCGCCGGCGACCCTCGGCCAAATCCGGCCGCGGTTGCGTGCGGCGGAAATACGCTTCCGAGACGATGGCGAGCAGCGGAATCTCGTACATGATGGTGTGCAGCCACGGCCCGCGCACCGTGATGTCGATCTCGCCGGGTTTTTCGCCGAACCCGGTCTGCACGTATTTCTCGTTGAACTGGAACAGGCCGAGGAAGTCGACGAAATCCGACTTCATGAAGCGCAGGCCGCGCAGGTAGGCGAGCTCGTCTTCGCGGAAGCGCAGCTTGCACAGCTCGAGCAGCTCGCGGTTGATCGTTTCCAGGTCCGGCCGCAGGTCGACGCCCTCGGTGCGGCACTTGAAGCGGTACTCGGCCTGCGCGCCCGGAAAGTGATGCAGCACCACCTGCATCATGGTGAACTTGTACAGGTCGGTGTCGAGCAGCGACTGGATGATCATGCCGTGGGCATTGTACCCTCCGGCGTATGTGCGGCCGCTACGCACTGCACGCCAATCCGGAAGTGATCGCGCTGCAATTCGGCCTCGAACAGGTGCCGCAATTCCAGCCGCGCTACAACATCGCGCCCGCCGCCAGCGTGCTCATCGTGCGCGCTCGGCAGGCCTCGCTCGCCCATTGGGGACTGCGGCGCAAGTTCGCCAACCTGCGCGCGGAAACCGTCGCGCAGAAGTTTCCAGGCCCGTACCGCGAAGGCCGCGCGCTCGTTCCGGCGAGCGGGTTCTATGAATGGCAGACGCGTGGCAAGCGCAAGCAGCCGTTCTACTTCGCGCCTGCGGACGGTCCCCTCCTCGCCTTGGCGGCGCTCTGCGAAAACGGGACGTTCACGCTGATTACCACGGAACCCAACGGCACGATGCGCAACATCCATGACCGCATGCCGGTCATCATCGCGCCGGAGAATTATCGGGACTGGTTCGCCGGCGCCGACGACCTCCTCGGCCCGGCACCGGACGACGCGTTGCGCGCGCATCCGGTCGGCATGGCAGTAAATCAGGCGGCGAACGATTCGCCGCGGCTGCTCGACCCGGTCGAGCTACCCCGCACCCTGTTCGACTAGCCCGGCCACGCGCACGCCGAGCAGGCGCACCGGCCGCTGACCAGCGTCGGTCTTGGCGAGCAGATCCTTTGCCCAGGACGCGATGACGTCCGCATCCGCGGTGGCGCGCGACAGCGTGTGGCTGCGGGTGACGGTGACAAAGCCCACCGAATAACGCACCTTGATGGTGATGGTCCGTGCCTCGAGCTTGCGGCGCACCAGCCATTCGGCGTTTTCGCGCGCCATGCGATCGAGCTCATCGCGCATCCTGCCAAGGTCGAGCAGGTCCTCGGCATAGGTGTTTTCGGTGCTGGAAGATTTCGATTCCCGGTCGGGCGTGACGGGTCGCGGATCGTCGCCGTACGAGAGCTGGCGCAGCCAGTCGGCCAGGCTGCCGACGGTTTGCCGCAGCAGCTCCATATCGGCGCTGCGCACCTGCACCAGCTTCTCGATGCCGGCGGCGCGCAGCTTCTTCGCAGTCACCGGCCCGACGCCCCATAGCGCCTCCACCGGCAGGTCCTGCAGGAAACTCTCGACGCGTTCGGGCGGAATGACGGTGAGACCGTCGGGCTTGCGATAGCCCGAGGCGATCTTGGCGAGAAATTTGTTCGGCGCGACGCCGGCCGACGCGGTCAGTCCGGTGGTCTCGAAGATCGCGCGCTTGAGGCGCTTCGCCACGTTGGTAGCGAGCGGCTCGTTCCAGTTGTTCTCGGTCACATCGAGATAGGCCTCGTCGAGCGACAGCGGCTCGACCAGCGGGGTGCACGCGCGCAGCAGGTCCATCACCTGCCGCGAGGCCTGCCGGTAGCGCTCGAAGTCCGGATGCACGATGACGAGCTGCGGACAGAGCCGCACCGCGCGCGCCATCGGCATCGCCGAGCGCACACCGAAGGCGCGCGCTTCATAGCTTGCCGCCGCGACTACGCCGCGTGAGTCCGGGCGGCCGCCGACTGCCACCGGCTTGCCACGCAACGCAGGATCGTCGCGCTGCTCGACCGAGGAATAGAAGGCGTCCATGTCCAAGTGGACAATGCGGCGCATATACTGTATATATTGCCACTAATGGATGCGCTTACAGATCGCCAAGCCGAAATCCTGCGCCTGATCCGCGAGCTGACCGAGGTGTCGGGCTACCCGCCCACCCGTGCGGAAATCGCCGAGCGCATGGGCTTTCGCTCGGTGAACGCCGCCGAGCAGCACCTGCGTGCCCTCGAGAAGAAGGGCGCGATCGACATCGAGGCCGGCGCCTCGCGCGGCATCCGCGTGCACGATGCCAAGCCCTCCGGCCGCGCCGGCCCCCGGCTGCTCGAGTTGCCGGTCATCGGCCGGGTCGCCGCCGGCAGCCCGATCCTTGCCGAAGAGCATGTCCAGGGCCGCTATCAGGTGGATCCGAATCTGTTCACGCCACGCGCCGACTATCTGCTGCGCGTGCGGGGCATGTCGATGCGCGACGTCGGCATCCTGGAAGGCGACCTGCTCGCAGTGCACAAGACGCAGGAAGCCCGCACCGGGCAGATCGTCGTGGCACGACTCGCCGACGAGGTCACGGTCAAGCGCCTGCGCCGGCGCGGCAGCGTGGTTGCGCTGGAGGCGGAGAACCCGGACTTTGCCCCTATCGAGGTCGATCTGCGGCGCGACACACTGGTCATCGAAGGAATCGCGGTCGGCGTAATCCGCAACGCCAAAAGTTTTTAGTTTCTTGCACAAGACGCCGGGATAACTCCGCGGCGTTTGCCCTAGAATGGCGCAGGCCTCGGCCAGCGCCGAATGAATCACTCCACCACCGCGAACGGCACCAGCCAGAGCCTCGAGGTCTCGACCAAAGCCGTCGAGGCGGAAATCCGGGACCGGGCCGATCCCCGCCAGGTCCTCGCCGACCGCGTAGCCCACCTGTACCGCCAGATGCCGATCGCGATCGGCGCGACCTTCATCGCGGGCGCGATCGCGACCTACGAGCTGCAGGGACGCTTCCTGCAGGAACTGGTCCTGATCTGGTGGGCGATCGTGGTGACGTTCAGCGCGACCGCGAGCCTGCTGCTCTACGCGTACTACCGCAGCGCGGACAAGGTCTCGAGCGCGCCGGACTGGCTGCGCTGGCTCGCCATCGCAGCGCTCGGCAACGGCGCGAGCTGGGGGCTCGCCGGCGGCGTGTTTTTCCGTTCGCTGTCCGACGAGCACCAGCTGTTCCTCGGCTTTCTGTTCGCCGGCATGGCCTCGGTCGGGGTTCCGGTTTACGCCGCCTCCTGGCCGATCTTCGCGCTCTACGCCGCGGGCATTCTCGGACCGTTCTTCTACGTGCTGCTCACGTTCGGCAACCGGCTGTTCATCGAGATCGCGCTGCTGGTGCCGCTGTTCTACGCGGTCAACGTGGTGATTGCCTACCGGCTGACGCAGGTCTTCCTTTCCGGCTACCAGCTGCGCCACGCCTACGGCAAGCTCACGCAGGACCATCGCACGCTCAACCAGCGCCTCGAGCGCCAGCTGGTCGACCTGGAGGAAGCCCGCCGCCAGGTCGAGGCGAGCGGCCGCAAGCTCGCGCTGTTCGCGGAGCGCGCGCCGATCGCGGTCCTCGAGCTGCAGCCCGACGGCACGGTGAGCGAGGTCAACCATGCGGCCGAGATCCTGTTCGGCTATGCCGCGGTCGAGCTGGTCGGCGGTCACGTGAAAAAGCTGGTGCGCGCCGAATTCCACGACGAGTTCGACCGCATCTGGCAGGAGCTCATCGCCAAGCGCGAATCGATGGCCGGCCTGAAGATCCGCAACCCGCGGCGCGACGGCATCGACCTGATCTGCGAGTGGACCGTGACCCCGCTGGTCAACTTCCGCCACGAAGTGATCGCCGTGATTGCGCAGGGCCGCGACGTGACCGCGCAGCTCGAGGCCGAGCGCATGAAGAAGGAATTCACCTCTACCCTCAGCCACGAGCTGCGTACGCCGCTCACCTCGATCATCGGCTCGCTGCAGCTGATCAACAGCGGCGTGATGGGCGACGTCGACAAGGAAGTCGGCGAGCTCACCACGGTCGCCGAGCGCAACGGCCAGCGCCTGCTCGACCTGATCAACGACCTGCTCGACATCGAGAAGATCGAGTCGGGCAAGCTCTCGCTCGCGCCGGAGCTGATCGCGCCCGACGACCTGGTGCGCGAGGCGATGATGCTGAACAAGGCGTTCGGCGAGCGCTTCAACGTGCGCTTCGAGGCGCGCGGCGAGCTGCCCGGCCGCCTGGTGCTCGCCGACCGCAAGCGCCTGCAGCAGGTGATGACCAACCTGCTGTCCAACGCCGCCAAGTTCTCCCCCGCGGGCGGCGTGGTCGAGATCAGCGCCGAGGATTCCGGCGCCAACGTGCGCATCGCGGTGCACGACCGGGGGCCCGGCATCCCGGAAGCGTTCCGCGGCCGCATCTTCGGCCGCTTCACCCAGGCCGACTCCACCGCCACGCGCCAGAAGGGCGGCAGCGGCCTCGGCCTCGCGATCTGCAAGCGCCTGATCGAGCTGATGCAGGGCCGCATCGGCTTCGAGAACCGGGCCGGCGGCGGCGCCACGTTCTGGTTCGAGCTGCCGCGGCGGAGCGCCGCCTAGAATGGGGGCCGGCCATGCCTGACCGCCCCCTCACCCGCATCTGCTACGTCGAGGACGATGAGGACATCCAGCGCATCGTGCGCATGTCGCTCGAGCGCGTCGGCAAGATGACGGTGGAAGTGGTGAGCGACCCGACGCAGGCGCTGCAGGCGTTCGCCGAGTTCCGTCCCGACCTGGTGATGCTCGACTGGATGATGCCGGTGCTGGACGGGCCGGCGCTGTTCCGTCAGATGAAGCTGCGCCCGGAAACCAGCAGCTTGCCGGTGGTATTCATCACCGCGCGCGCTTCGGAGCGCGACCTCGCAGAGCTCCAGGCGCTCGGCGCCGCCGGCACCATCTCCAAGCCGTTTTCACCCAGGGATCTGCCCGAGCAGTTACGCGCCATCTGGGCCAAGCTGCCCTGACCTATTGCAGGCGCTGGGTCCTGTCGGCCAGCGCGGTCGTGTCCTGCTCGAAGTTGCGCGAGAGAAAGCCGATCACCTCGTCCGCGTTGCGGAAGCGCGCGTCGCGGTCCTTTTCGACCAGCTTGTCCATCAGCCGCTGATACTGCTCCAGGTGCGGCGGCAGCAGCGGCGCCTCGGTGTTGAGGTGGTGCATGGCCACCTCCATCGCGGTCTGGCCGTCGAACATGTGCTCGCCGGTGAGCATCTGGTAGAGCAGCACGCCGGCGCTGTAGATGTCGGTGCGCAGGTCGAGCGCCCTTCCCTGGACCTGCTCGGGGCTCATGTAGCGCGGCGTGCCGAGCACCTCTCCGGCGTTGGTGCGATCGGCGGCGGCGATGTTCTTGGCGATGCCGAAGTCGACGATCGCCAGGCTGCCGTCGCGCCGGAACATCAGGTTCTGCGGCTTGAGGTCGCGGTGCAGGATGCCTTTCTCGTGGATGTCGCCGAGCGCGAACATCAGCTCGCGAAAGAACCGCAAAGCCTCGTTCGGCGCCACCGCCTCGCCGGCGAGGCGCTTGTTCAGGTCGCCGCCCTCGAAGAACTCCATCACCAGGTAGGCGTAGTTGTCGTAGTTGCCGTGGCCGACGATGCGCGCCACGTGGCGGCTCTGGATGCGCTCGACCAGCGAGTATTCCTCCATGAAGCGCTCGAGCGCCTTCTTGTTGGTCACGATCTCGTGGCGCAGGATCTTCACCACCAGCGGCTCGTCGTCGTCCTCGCGCGAGGCGAGATACACGCGCGCGGTGCCGCCCTCCCCGATCAGGTGCAGGATCTTGATGCCGGGAATGCGCACCCGGTCGCCGAGCGCATGGCCTTCCATGCGCGACACCAGGTCGGGCGACACGGTGCGTTCCACCGGGTTGGCGGTGAGCTCGCGCAGCGAAGTGATCAGCTTCTCGCGCGTCAGCTCCTGCTTGCGCTGGTAGTCGTCGGCGCCCGCCTTCATCGCGCGCACCGCGATGATTTCGTTGCCGGCGCCGGTGAGGAACAGCACCTTCGGGCAGTCGGTGCGCTGCTTGAGCGTCTTCAGCCACTCCAGGCCGTCCCCCCGGCCGAGCATGTAGTCGAGCACCAGCACGTTGTACGTGCCGAGGGGAAAGTCGGCCGCCGGCAGGTCGCGCTCCAGCGGGTCGTAGGAATCGATCTGGGCGTCGGCCCACTGCGCGCGGATGTAGCGCGACAGGAGGTTGCGCAGGTCTTCGTCGTCGTCGATCAGGAGGACGCGCATCGGCTGCGCATCACTCATACGTGATCTGGACCTTGGACAGGTATTCCTCGTACTCGCTGATGCGCGCCTGCAGGGAGGCGCGGTCTCCGGCGCGCGCGCCGTCCTCGATGTATTTGCCGAGCGTCGAGATGTGCGTGAAGCCGTACGAATTGCCCACGCCTTTCATGCGGTGGCCGAGCTGGCGCAGCTGCTCGAAATCCGCCGCGGCCACGGCAGCGCGCAGGGAGTCGAGCTCCTTGTGCCGGTTGCGCATGAACACCGGGATAAGGTCTTCGAGGTCCTTCTGGACGATGACCTTGCAGTCGTTCTCGTTCATTCGCCCGAATTATAGTTGGGCCCGCATCTCCATCTCCACTCCCGACTATGCAGCGCTGTCAGGAATTGACAGATGGGGATGGATCGAGCGCGCGGTGCGCAGTGCGAAACGGACGTCGTCCGCGGCGTGTACCGCGCGCAGAATTTCCACAAAGTGCAGCATGGCGCCGAAATGGCGCGGCTCGAGCTCGAGGGTGCGGCGCAGGTCGCGCAGACATTCGTCGTCTCTTCCGAGCAGGTAATAAAGCACAGCGCGCTTGTGCCAGGCCTCGGCGAAATCGGGAACACTGCGCAGCAGCAGCGTGAGACGGGTCTCGGCGATGTCGTAGCGCCGCGCGGCGAGGTCGCGGGTGGCGAGGTCGAGCGCGCGCGCGGCTGCGCGATGCGGGTGGTGCATCCAGACGTCCCAGATGCGTTCTTCGGTGGCTTCGGCATCGGCGCGCGCGCAGCGCGCCAGACGGCGGAACAGCTGATCGAGGAAGGGCGATCCGTGGACCGCCCGCCGCGCGCGGTAATTGCCGATCAGGCGAAGAATCTCAACCAATGGCCCATCTTAGTGGAAATCGCGCGAAGGGGCTGTGAGCGGACCGAGCAGTGCGCTGTAGTCCAGAAGGCGCCTGGCCACCAGATGGATCACCTCGCCGTCGCGCTCGACTACACCCTCCACGCCGAGCAGGCGTGCGCCGAGCAGCTCGCGCCGCTGCGTTTCGACCAGGTGACGCCAGACCACGATGTTCATGCAACCGGTCTCGTCCTCGAGGGTGACGAACACCACGCCGCTCGCGGTATCGGGGCGCTGGCGGCAGGTGACCAGCCCCGCCGCCCGGGCCGGCGTGCCATGAGGCCGGGCTTTCAGATCCTCGGCTTTCAGGAACTGCATCTGGTCCAGGCGCTTTCTGAGCAACGCCAGCGGATGGCGGCCCAGCGTGAGGCCGAGGCTGGCATAGTCCGCCACGATCTCCTCTCCCTCTTTCGGACGCGCCAGCGCCGGGGGGCGCTCGGCAGCGGGCGCATCGAGCGGCGCGCGGCGCTCCGCGCCGGCGGCGGCCCAATGCGCCTGGCGGCGGTGCCCGGCCAGTGATTGCAGCGCGCCGGCGGCGGCCAGCGCGCGCAGATCTTTTCGGCCGAGCTGGAGCGCGGCGACGCTCGCGTGCGGACGCTCCGCGGCGATGCGCCGCCCCTCCTTCTCGGTAAGCCCGCTCACCATCCGCAGCCCCAGCCGCAGCGCGCCGCCGTCGAGGGTGCAGTCCCAGTCGCTCGCCTCGACGTCCGGCGGCCGCACCTCCACGCCGTGCCGGCGCGCGTCCTGCACCAGCTGCGCAGGCGCGTAGAAGCCCATCGGCTGGCTGTTGAGCAGCGCCGCGCAGAACGCCGCCGGGTGATGGCACTTGAGCCAGGAAGAGACGTAGACCAGCAGCGCGAAGCTCGCCGAATGCGACTCCGGGAAGCCGTATTCGCCGAAGCCGAGGATCTGGCGGTAGATCGCGTCGGCGAATTCCGCCCGGTAGCCGTTGGCTTTCATGCCACTTTTGAGCCGCTGTTCGAACGGTTCCAGCCCGCCGCTGCGCTTCCACGCCGCCATCGAGCGCCGCAGGCGGTCGGCCTCGCCCGGCGTGAAGCCGGCGGCCACCATGGCGAGCTCCATCACCTGCTCCTGGAAGATGGGCACGCCCAGGGTTCGTTCCAGAACCCGCTTGACCCCGGCACTCGGGTAGTCGACCGGTTCTTCGCCGCGCCGCCGTCGCAGGTAGGGATGCACCATGCCGCCCTGGATCGGTCCCGGGCGCACGATCGCCACCTCGATCACCAGGTCGTAGAAGCAGGCCGGGCGCAGCCGCGGCAGCATGCTCATCTGCGCGCGCGACTCGATCTGGAACACGCCGATGGTGTCGGCCTTCTGGATCATCGCGTATACCGCCGGGTCTTCCGGCGGCACGTCGTGCATTTCCATTCCGATCATGCGCAACGCCCTGCGGATGGCGGTGAGCATGCCCAGCGCGAGCACGTCGACCTTCAGCAGCCCGAGCGCCTCGAGGTCGTCCTTGTCCCACTGGATCACGCTGCGCTCGGGCATCGCCGCGTTCTCGATCGGCACCAGCTCGGCGAGCGCGCCGCGCGAAATGACGAAGCCGCCGACGTGCTGCGACAGGTGGCGCGGAAAGCCGCGCAGCATGCCCGCCAGCTCGAACAGGGGACTGGAGGGTTCGAGCTTCTGATCCCAGAACGTGAAGCTCTTCGCCAGCGCGTCGACCTCCGCGAGCGGCATGCCGAGCGCCTTGCCGACGTCGCGCAACGCGCTCTTCGTGCGGTAGCAGATCACCGTCGCCGCGAGCGCCGCGCGCTCACGCGTGTATTTGCGGTAGACGTACTGGATCACTTCCTCGCGGCGCTCGTGCTCGAAGTCGACGTCGATGTCGGGCGGCTCGTTGCGCTCGCGCGAGACGAAGCGCTCGAACAGCGTGTTCAGGCGGTCGGGGTCGACTTCGGTGATGCGCAGCGCATAGCACACCACCGAGTTCGCCGCCGAGCCCCTGCCCTGGCACAGGATCTTCTGGCTGCGCGCGAAGCACACCACGTCGTGCACCGTGAGGAAAAAAGGCTCGTAGCCGAGCTCTGCGATCAGCCGCAGCTCGTGTTCGACCAGATCGGCGACCTTTTGCGGCACGCCGGCGGGGAAGCGCCAGCGCAGGCCGTCTTCGGTCAGCTTCCTCAGCCAGCTCGCGGGGGTTTCATTTTCGGGAACTAATTCATGCGGGTATTCGTAGCGCAACGTCTCCAGCGAGAAATGACAACGCTCGGCGATCGCCACCGTTTCCGCCAGCAGCTCGGGCGGATAGAGCTGCGCGAGGCGCATGCGCAGCCGCAGGCTGCGCTCGGCGTTCGGAAACAGCGCGTGTCCGCATTGCGCCACCGGCTTTCCCAGCCGGATCGCGGTGAGCACGTCCTGCAGGCGGCGGCGCGAGCGCAGGTGCATGTGCACGTCGCCCGCGGCGACGAGAGGAATTCCACTTCGATGGGAAAGCTCTTGCAACCCCGCCAGCCTCGCCCGGTCGTTCGGGCCGCAATGCAGCTCCGCCGCAATCCAGGCGTCGCCGCGAAAACGCTCGGCCACCCAGCCCGGATCCGTACCTTCAATCCACAGCACGAGGGCCCCGCTGCCGTGGAGCGCCTCTACATCCGCCCGATTCAGGGAGTAGCGGCCTTTCTTGCTGCGGCGCCGGCCGCTGGTAATCAGGCTCGAGATCGCGCCGTACGATCGACGGTCGGTCGCGAGCAGCACGAGTTTGCAATCCTCTAAAGTAATTTCGCTCCCAAGGATGAGAGGCAACCCATGCTCTTTCGCCGCCTGGTGCGCGCGCACCGCGCCGGCGAACGAGCATTCGTCGGTCAGCGCGAGCGCGCGGTAGCCGAGCGCATGGGCGCGCTCCACCAGCTCTCCCGGGTGCGACGCGCCGCGCAGGAAGCTGAAGTTGGAGAGGCAGTGCAGCTCGGCGTAATCAGGCAAACAGGCCATGCAGGAACCATTCGCCTTCCTCGCGATACACCCAGGCGAGCGAAGCATTCGGCAGTCGCGCCACGAAGTAGTCGCGCTTCGCGTCGTCGCCGTCCCACCAGCCCGACTCGATGCGCTCGGGTCCGGCGAGCGGCGTGAATTGCCCTTCGGTCAGCTTCTTCGGCGCGAGCAGCCACGCCGGCCGCGGCCCCGGCGCCTGCCATTCGCGCGGATCCCACTCGCCGGGCTCGATACGCCGCCAGGCGTGCTCGGGGCGATGGTCGGGCAGCACGGCGAGGCCGCACACGGCCTCGTGGCCCAGGCGCGCGCGCAGCCGCTCGAGCAGCCGTGCCCAGTCTTCCGCCTCGCCGGCTGCGTCGCCGAACATGCCGCCGCTGCGGCCGGGCAGCGGCGCGAAATCGCCGGCTTCGAGACGCATCGCCTCCACCGGCTGCGCCAGGACCAGGTTGCCGAGCCGCTCGCGCAGTAGCTGCGCCATGCGCTCGGCATCGCGCGTCGCCGAGGCGAGGCCGATCTCCACTGAAGTCGATGCATCTTCATGCAACAACACCAGCGTGAATCCGCGCACGCCGGCCTGCCGTGCGGTGAGCAACCCCTCGAGCTGGACCAGCAGACGTCGCGCACCGAACAGCAGCGCTTCGGCATGAGTCAC
>Ga0068867_100000703_pt1 | contig 22266 bp, 18 predicted proteins | sample KBSMisM32_FD_65649 | JGI IMG/M metagenome (GOLD analysis project Ga0068867, IMG submission 65649) | Miscanthus rhizosphere microbial communities from Kellogg Biological Station, Michigan, USA - KBS Miscanthus M3-2 | ecosystem: Host-associated > Plants > Roots > Rhizosphere > Soil ...
GCGCGCTGGCAATTCTCCGGCGTGCGGCTCGCGCGGGACGCCGGATGACCAACGGAGTCAATCCAGCTCGACGTAGCCTTGCCGTCTGGCGTCGACCTCCATGTCGGACATGCAGCGGTAGGCGCCCGCCGGCAGGAAATCAAGGCCGACGATCAGCAACTCCTCGCGCAATGCGCGTAGCTCGGGGTCTTGAAACGCGCGCAACAGGCCGGCACGCAGCTGCCGGCAAATGTCGGCGCTGGCGTCGATCCTGACGGCATAGGGAAGTCCCGGCGCCTGCGTCGTCCGCCCGATGATGCGCGTCGCCTCGATGGCGCGCGGTCGGCAGCGACCAAACAGCGCATAGCTCACGCAATCGATCGCCGCCACGTCAGCCTCGCCCCGTTCCAGCTGGACGAGGCTCTCGGCGTGCCCGCCACTGACGCTGACCGAGCCGAAGAATCGGCCGTCGCGAGCAAGCGGCGCAACCAACGCCCGTAGCGCGTTGTAACCGGAGTGCGAAATGCGGCCGTTGATCGAGCAGCGCGCGCCGCGCAGGTCCTCGACACCACGTGCGCGCGAGTCGGCAGCCACCACGATCCAGCTGCAGTAACTGGAACCGTCGCAGCCGGGCGCCGCATAGCGCGGCGTTGCCAGGTACTTGAGGCGGCTCGCCCATGCGCCGGTCAGAGGGTAGCCGCATGTTTGCGTGAACAGGAGATCGGGCGCACCCCACAGCGCGTCGAGCGAAAGGCTGCGATCGAGTCCATCGGGCACAGCGGCGACGCCTTCGGCGCGAAACGCGCGCGCGAGGCCGTTCCACCACGCATCGACCGTCGCGCGCAACTCAGGTGGATCGTACATCGGCAAGCCAACCGTCCGCGGACCGCTCGCGTCCATTCATGTCTTCCAAAAATGCCTTCGGCCAGGCTCGAACAGTACGCTAACAGCAAATCCGCCGGCGGGACGCGCAGCGATATATCGCGCCTCCGCTGGAATTCGATGGGTGCCTCCGGCACAATGAGACCCCATCCGGCCGCGCGTTCGAATTTCATGCGCGATGCCGGCGCGCATGCGGCACTTGATGGAGTCTCGAACTGCAATGAGCAACGCCGTTCCCACCTCCGCCAGCTACGTCGTGATCGGCGCTGGCGTGCATGGGCTATCCACCGCGTGGCACCTGGCGATGGAGCTCGAAGCGCGCGGGACCGGTTCGGGCGCCGACGTCGTGGTCCTCGACAAGACCGGCCCCGGCGCCGGCGCCTCGGGTATCGCCTGCGGCTGTGTGCGCAACCTTTACATGACCGAGCCGATCCACGCGATCCTGCGGCATTCGGTCGATGTCTGGACCTACGACCCGGTGGCGTTCGGCTTTCAGCAGGTGGGCTACGTATCGGCCGGCGAAGCCAATCAAGCGACCGATTACGAGAAGCTGCACGCGAGCCAGGCGCGCGTGGGTTATCCCTCCGATCTCTACCAGGGTCGCGACGCGAAGCGCTTTCTCAAGACGATCTGGCCGGACTTCCAGACCGATGGCATCGATGTGGTCCTGCACGAAAAAGTGAGCGGCTACGCGGGCACGCGCCAGGCGATCGCCGGCCTTGCGCAGAAATGCCGCGACCACGGCGTGCGCATCCTGTCCGGCGTGGAGGTCGTGGCTTACGATGCGACGGCGGGTCGCGTCTCGAAGGTCCGCACCGACCACGGCGACATCGGCTGCGACGCGGTCGTCCTCGGCCTCGGCGCATGGACGCCCAGGCATTGGGCGATGCTCGGCAGGCCGATGGAGATCAACGCGCGCTATCCGGACGGCGCCACGATACATAAAGACATGTGGACCTACTGGCGCCTGCTCGAAGGCGAAGTGTATGTCGATCGTCCCTACCGCACCGCGGGCGACCTCGATCCGCCGGTGCTGCATGTCGAGATGATGAGCACGCCGGTGATCGACCCGGGCACCGGCCGCGAGCTCGCCGATCATCTCTACGTGTACTGGAAGAACGGCGCCGAGCGGATGGATCGTCCCGGCGTCCAGGGCGGCTCCATTCCGATCAAGATCGGTCCGCATGCGGTCACCGATCCGTACGGGCACGCCAACGACGAGTACCAGGCCGAGCCCGAGTTCGCCGACTATCTCACCGCGGCGATGGGGCAGCTCATGACGCGGTTCAAAGGATCGCGCCGGAACTTTCGCGAGCGCCGCAACGGCGGCATTGGCGCCTTCACGCCCGACAACGTGCCGATCTTCGACTGGATTGGCGAGAACGTCTACATGATCGCCGACAGCAACCACGGCTTCAAGATGATCGGCGTCGGCAAGCTGGTCGCGAAGCTGCTGGTCGGCGGCACCAGCGTTGCGGAGCTGCAGCCGTTCAGCCTCGATCGCTTCGCCAACGGGAACACGTTCGGCGCCAGCAACAGTCACTGCCCGTGGGTATGAACACCGGCGTGGCGCAGAACGCGGCGGCCAAGCCGCGCAAGGGTCTGCTGGCGCGCCTGGCGGACGGCCCCGTCATCTGCGCCGAAGGCTACCTGTTCGAGCTCGAGCGGCGCGGCTACGTGCAGGCGGGTGCGTTCGTGCCCGAAGCCGTGCTCGACCATCCGGACGTGGTGGCGCAAGTCCACCGCGACTTCGTCCATGCCGGGTCGGACGTGGTCGAAGCGTTCACGTACTACGCGCATCGCGAGAAGTTGCGGCTCATCGGCCGCGAGCACCAGCTCGAGACGATGAACCGGGAGGCCTTGAGGATTGCCAAGGAGGTCGCCGCCGAAACCGGCGCGCTGTTCGCCGGCGATATCTGCAACACGAACGTCTACGCCCCGGGCGATGCGAAGAGCATCAAGGCATGCCGGGCCATGTTCGAAGAGCAGGTCGCGTGGGCCGCGGAGGCCGGCGTCGATTACGTGATCGCGGAAACATTCTCCTACGGCGCTGAAGCGAAGCTGGCGCTCCAGACCATCAAGTCCGCCGGCCTCGTCGCCGCGATCACGATGACCATCCATCGCGAACCGCTCACCCGCGACGGACTTACGCCGGAAGCGTGTTGCAGGATGCTGGCGGACGCGGGCGCGGACGTCGTGGGTCTCAACTGCATCCGCGGACCGCGCACGATGCTGCCGCTGATCGCCAGGATCGTACGTGCGGTGAACGTGCCGGTGGCCGCGCTGCCGGTCCCCTATCGGACGCACCACCGCCAGCCGACGTTCCAGTCGCTGCGCGACCGCCATTGCGACTGCATTCCCGGTGACATGCCGTTTCCGGTGGCGCTCGACCCGTTCACGTGCAATCGCTTCGAGATCGCCCAATTCGCCAAGGAAGCTCATGCGCTCGGCGCGCGCTACCTGGGCTTGTGCTGCGGCGCGATGCCGCATCACATCCGAAGCATCGCCGAGGCGCTCGGCCGGCAACCGGCGGCGAGCCGCTATTCGGCCGACATGTCGAAGCATGCGTACTTCGGCACCAATGCGCGATTGAAAAAATCGAATCGCGAGTTTGCCCGCAAGCTGTGAAGCGGCGACGGCTACTCCCGGTGGCGCGATGATCCAGCTCTACTACCATCCCGGCAATGCCAGCCTCGCGCCCCACATGCTGCTCGAGGAAATCGGCGCGCCCTTCGAGCTTCTGCTGGTCGATCGCGCCAACGCGGCCCACAAGTCACCGCAATACCTGAAGCTCAACCCGAACGGCCAGATTCCGGTGCTCGTGGACGGTGACCTGGTGCTGTACGAAACTGCCGCCATTTGCCTGCACCTTTCCGATACGCATCCGCAGGCGCGACTTGCGCCGCCGATCCAGACGGTCGAGCGCGCGCACTTCTACAAGTGGCTCGTGTGGTGTACCAACACCCCTCAGGCGATGTTGATGCACTACTTCTACAGCGAGCGCCTGGTGAACGAAGGCGACGCCGGCGCGGCGGCTCAGGTGAAGGCGCACGCCGAGGCGAAGGTCGGTGCGATGCTCGATCAGCTGGACGCGCAACTTGCGTCGCACGGGGCCGAGTGGCTGCTCGGCTCGACATACAGCGCCGTGGACCCCTATGCGCTCATGTTGTGTCGCTGGACCCGCGGCTTCTCGCGTCCCGCGCGCAGCCTCCCGCACCTGGGGCCCTACCTGCAGCGGGTGTTGGCGCGGCCGGCCATTCAGCGCACGTTCGCGACGGAGAAGCTGGCGCCGCCACTGGTCTAGCGGCAGTCGTTATCTCTTCGCGAGCTGCTCTTCCTGCGCCATCCTGGCCAGTTCAGCGCTCCGGCTCGTGGTCACGCTGACCGCAGGCAGCCGATAAACGGGGACGCCGTGGTCGAATTCGCCGGTCGGTGTACCGACCATCGGCGCCGCCGCTACGGCCTTCACGGCGAGCACGGCGGCTGGCGCTTGTTTGGCGGGGGTCCAGGCGACTGCGCCAATCAGCGTAGCGGCTATGATCAGGACGACAAGCGCGGCGAGGATGTTGCGGACATGGTGCGTGGCTTGCATGGCGGTTCTCCTTCGGGGTGACGTTGACGACGATGCCAATGTCCTCCTGAAGCACGCGTTCAGTCCTGAAGGTGGCCTTAAACGTGCCTGAAACGTGCAGTTGCCCGCCCTCCACCGTTCACGCGGGATAGACTTCAGCCACCACCCTGGACCTGGAGCTCACGCTTGAGCAACGCTGCCCCTTCACGCGCATCTCACCGCTCCCATCGCTTCGGCCGCTTCGAGCTGCAGCCCGCGGAGCGGCGGCTGCTCGATGACGGGGAGCCGGTCGCTGTCGGCGCCCGCGCGTTCGACGTGCTGCTCATGCTCGTCGAGCGGGCCGGTCAACTGGTCGCCAAGAACGACCTGCTGACGCGTGTCTGGTCTGGCCTGGTGGTCGAGGAAAACAATCTGCAGGTGCAGATCTCCGCGCTACGCAAGTTGCTGGGCCAGAGTGCCGTCGCCACCATTCCGGGGCGCGGCTATCGTCTCGAGCTTCCGGTCGAGCACGGCGACGCGCTTCGCCCGGACGCCGATCCCGGCGAGGGCGTGCCCGACGCGTCGGCGCCGCCAGCAGCGGCGCGCGCGCGCACGAATCTGCCCGCCGCCCTGCTGTCGCTGTACGGCCGCGGCCAGGACCTGATCACGATCAAGGCGCTGCTGCGCAAGCATGTCGTCGTGACCATCGTCGGTGCCGGCGGTATCGGCAAGACGCGGGTCGCGCAAGCCGTCGCGGCGGAGATCGCCATTGAATCGGCCGCCGACTTTCCCGACGGCGTCTGGTGGGTCGAGCTGGCTGCATTGAGCGATGGCGCCCTCGTGCCATCGACAGTCGCGCACGCGCTGGGCGTGAAACTACCCGGTGACCGCCCGCCCGCCGAGGCGATCGCGTCGCTGCTCGCGTCGCAACGATTGCTGCTCGTTCTCGACAATTGTGAGCATCTGACCGAGTCGATCGTGGAGTTCATCGAATCGGTGCGCGCCGCCGCGCCTGGCGTGCGTATCCTGGTCACCAGCCAGGAAACGCTGAAAACCGGTGAAGAACACATCTATCGCGTGGGCGGGCTCGCGGTGCCGGTCGACGTTGGCGCGGCGAACGCGTCGCAGGCCGGCGCGATCGAGCTGTTCGTCGCGCGCGCGCAGGGGGCCGATCCGAATTTCACGTTGACGCCCGCGCACGCGCCGGCGGTCATCGAGATCTGCCGGCGACTCGATGGGATTCCGCTCGCCATCGAGCTGGCGGCGGCGCGATTGCCGTTGCTTGGGGTCGAAGGTCTGCGTGCGCGTCTGGACGAACGCTTCAACATACTCACCGCGGGCGCGCGCGTGGTGTTGCGGCGGCATCAGACGCTGCGCTCCGCATTGGAATGGAGTCACGACCTGTTGACGCCGGATGAGCAGACCGTGTTCGGGCGCCTCGGCATCTTCGCCGGCAGCTTCACGCTGGAAGCCGCGCAACACGTCGTCAGCGACGAACGCATCGACACCTGGGCGGCGCTCGATCATCTCGGTGCGCTCGTCGACAAATCGCTGGTGCTTGCCGAAGGCGATCCAGTACCGCGTTACCGGCTGCTGGAAACGACGCGCGCGTACGCGCTCGAGCGGCTTGCCGAGGCCGGCGAGACCCAGCGCATGCTGCGCCGGCACGCCGAAGCGATTCTCACGCTGCTCGCGGCCCACGAAAAGGACGATCGTCGATGGCAAAAAACGCCGGCCGATAACGCCGCCCTTGTGGCCGAGCTCGACAATCTCCGCGCCGCACTCGCGTGGGTGGTCACGGCAGGCGCCGGCACCGATCTCGTCGTCCCGTTGGCGGGCTTGTCGCTTCACGTCTGGGCGGCCACCTTCCATCAAGCCGAGGGGCTGGAACGTTGCTTGGCGTTGCGCCACCACGTGCACGACGGAGTCCCGACCCGCGACGTGGCGCTGTACTGGCTTGCAGTGGCAACGCTCGGCCTGATCGGCACCGAGCCCCGCGAAGGCTTCGACGCGGCGTTGCGGGCTGCCGATCTCTATCAATCGTTGGGCGACGATAGCCGGCGCTACGATGCGCTGCTCTGTGCGGCCGTCATGGGCACGTCGACGCGAGAGCGAGAACTGGCGATTGCCGAAGCGACGCGACTGGAACGCGCTACCTGGCCGGCGCGGCAGCGCGCGCGGCTGCTGTACGCCCGATGCTGGTGGTACGCGCGTGTCGGCCGCTACGAGGAAGCGCTCGCGTGCGCGCAACAGATGGTGGCCAACACTCGCGAAAGCGGAAGTCCGGTCGGCGAGCACGTTGCGATGGCCAACGTCGTTTCAATGGAATTGCTGCTCGGGCGCCCGGGAGCCGCGCTGGAGCATGCACGCACCGCCATCGGGCGGCTCGACGCCCTCGGCGCAGGCGCCAGTGCCGGGTTTCTGTACTGGATCGTGATGATTGCCCTGGTGCTGCTCGATCGTCGCGACGAGGGGATGGATGCAGGACGCATGGCCCACAGGCTGCTGCTGCATGAGGGCGACGAAAATCGGGTGCTGCCAGCGCTCGCGCTGCTTGCGGCATTGCAGGGACGAATGACCGCCGCGGCACGTGTCATCGGCCACGATGACGCCCACCTTGCGCGTACCGGCGAGGTCGTGCGTCCGGTTGCGGCACTAGTGCGCGCCCGCCTCGGCCCGCTGCTGGGCGCGGCCCTGCCCGCCCCCGAACTCGAGCGGCTCCGCATGGAAGGCGCCGCGCTGAGCGGCGAGCAGGTGTTCCAGCTTGGATTCGGCGACGACGCGTAATTTCTCACGCATGACGCACATCATTCATGCCGCGTAGAACACCGCGAAATCGCGCGCCGCGTCCTGCCAGCAGGTGACGCGGGCGAAGCCGGCGTCCTGCAGCAACGAGGTGAACTCGGCCGGCGTGTATTTGTACGAATTCTCGGTGTGGATACGCTCACCGGCGGTGAACGTCCGGACCGCGCCGGGAAGATGCACGGCCTGCGCTGATTGCGCTTCCAGATGCATCTCGACACGACCCTGCTCCGCGTTGTAAAACCCCCTGTGCGCAAACGCTTCGGGCCGGAAGTCGCTGGCGAGAAGGCGGTTGACGTGATGCAGGACGTTGCGGTTGAACGCCGCGGTGACGCCGACCGAATCGTCGTAGGCGGCGTCGAGCCGCGCCTTGTCTTTCTTGGTATCGACGCCGATCAGCAGCCCGCTGCCCTCGCGTCCGAGGCAATGCAGATGAAGGTCGCGCAGGAAGGCCAATGCGTCGGCTGGCGTGAAGTTGCCGATCGACGAGCCCGGGTAGAAGAACGTCACGGCTCCCGCGTCGAGGTCCTGCTTCACGTCGAGCCCGCGCGTGAAGTCCGCGACGATCCCCAGCATCTCGATCTCCGGGAATTCGGGCGCCATCTTCGCCAGCGATCGCGCGATCTCTTCGACCGCGATATCGACGGCGATATAGCGCGCCGGTGCCAGATACGGCAACCAGCCAAGCGCCTTGCAGCAATCGCCGGCGCCCAGGTCGACGAACTGCTTGCCGCGGCCGACGGCAGCGACAATCGCATCGCGATGCTCGCTGAAGATCGCCCGTTCGGTACGCGTCGGATAGTATTCGGGCAGCTCGCAGATCGCGCCGAACAACGCGCAACCCAGTGCATCGTAGAAGTATTTCGGCGCGATGACGGCGGGCGATGCGAGCAGGCCCGCGACGAGCGCGCGGCGCTCGGCCGCGGGATCGGCGCGCAGGCGTTCGACAATGCGGTATTCGGACATCCTGAGGATCGCTCGAGCTTCAGTGGACTGTGGTATTTTTGTCGACAATGATAGCTGCAGCGAACGTGGTCCCCGCCCTACTGCGCGCAGCGGTGGCTTTTGGTCTGGTCGCCACGACCATCGCGCATGCGACGGGCGCGCTCGAGCCCTGGACCGGCGGCCCGGCACCGGCATTGATCCTGAAAAATCTTGCGGGCCGCGACGTCCGGCTCGACGACTTTCGCGGCCGCACGGTCATCGTCAATTTCTGGGCGACGTGGTGTGTGCCCTGCGTAGTCGAGATGCCGTCGCTGCAGCGGCTGCGCGACCGGATGGCGCCGGAAGGGCTCGAGGTGATCGCCGTCAACCTGCAGGAAAACAGCGCGCGCATCCAGCCCTTCCTCGAGCGCCTCGGCGTTACGTTCCCCGTGGTGCGCGATCACGACGGAAGCGTGCGCAGCGCCTGGGGCGTCGGCGTGTATCCCACGAGCTTCGTCGTCGGTCCCGACCAGCGCATCGCCTGGTGGGTCAAGGGAGAGATCGACTGGGATGATGCGCGAGTAGAATCACGTTTACGCAGTCTTCGTTGATCGACCAGCGAAAGGAAATGGCATGGACCGTCGCTCCTTTTTAGCCGCCTCGTCGGCGCTCCCCTTCGTCTCGACCTTCCCCAGCCTCGCGCATGCGCAGGCGCGAACGTACGCACCGGCTTCCAGCACATGGAGGACGTTCGAGGTCACGACGCGTCTTGAAATCGCCAACGCGGGCACTGGCACCAAGGCCTGGATTCCGGTTCCCGCGCTCAACACCGACTGGCAACAGTCGGGCGACAGCACGTGGTCGGGCAATCTGCGCGACGCGGCGCTCTACACCGACCCGGCGTACGGCGCGAAGATGGTGCGCGCGACCTGGGCCGACGGCGAGTCGTCCCCCGTGATCATCGTGGTCAGCACCATCCGCACGCGCGATCGCGACATCGACTGGAGCAAGAAATCGGCGCCAGCTGCGAACACCGGCGATCTCGCCCTCAATCTCAAGCCGACGGCACTCATTCCCACCGACGGCATCGTGGCCGCCACCGCGTCCAAGGCCGTCGCCGGCAAGACGACCGACGTCGACAAGACGCGCGCGCTGTATGACTGGGTGGTGAACAACACGTATCGCGAGCCGACGGTGCGCGGATGCGGCGTCGGCGACATCAAGGGGATGCTGGAGACCGGCAACATGGGCGGCAAGTGCGCCGATCTCAATGCGCTGTTTGTCGGGCTGTGCCGCGCCTCCGGGATTCCCGCGCGCGACATCTACGGCATTCGCGTGGCCAAGTCGGCGTTCGGCTACAAGGAGCTGGGCGCCGGCACCAACGACATATCGAAGGCGCAGCACTGCCGCGCCGAAGTCTGGCTCAACGATTACGGTTGGGTCGCCATGGACCCGGCCGATGTGGCCAAGGTCATGCGGCAGGAAACGCCGGTCTGGATCAAGGACCCGCGCAACGAAGTCGCGGCGCCGGTGTACGACGCGCTGTTTGGAAGCTGGGAAGGCAACTGGATGGGCTACAACACCGCGCACGACATCGCGCTGCCGGGTTCGACCGGCGCCAAGGTCGCGTTCCTCATGTATCCGCAAGCCGAAACGCGGGGCGAGCGCGTCGACAGCCTCGATCCGGATACCTTCAAGTACAAGATCACGATGCGCGAAGTGACCGGTTGAACGGTCGCGGTCATTGCCGGCGGTCAGGCAGCGGATCCTGACCGCCTCCCCTCGTGACCGCACCAATCGCACGTTCCGCAGCGCCCGTCGAGCCCGCGAATGGGTCCGGCGTATTCGGCCTCTATCCCGCCTCCGATTTCCGGATCGCGACCGGTGCGTTGGGCAATGGTCCGACGATCCGCCAGGCGCTGTGGTATTTCCGTGACCAAACGATCGCGCTCCCGAAGCCCGGGTTGCCGGTCGCGTCGTTCACGCGCGGCGTGCCCGCGTTCGACGACATACGCCAGTGGGCGGACACACGGCCGCGCGACGCGCCGATCGACTATCCGCCGCTCATCTGGGTCGCGGCGCCCGCCGTCGTTCGGCATGCGCGAATGGCGACCGAAGGCAACGCGCTCGTCACGAGCGACGGTGCGATCGCGTACGAGCTCACGCCGAAGATTCCGCTCAATCGCTCCTATTTCGACGCGTCGTCGATCGCTTTCCTGTCGTCGCGCGCCGTGTCGGTCCGCGGTACGCCAACACCGCCGAGCTTCATCGCGCGCACGTTCTGGCCCGAGGATTTCGTGCTGGGTCGGCGCCCACCGCCAGTGCGCGCGTTGCCCGCGGCGGATACGCCCCAGGCAAGCCTGCGCGCGCTGATGCGCGAAGCGCCGCGTGGCGGCGCACAGAGTCCGTACAGCGCGGCGACGCTGTGGCAGCGCGATCTTGCGCTGGCCGATTGGAGCGGGCGCCCCATCCTCGCGTTGATGGTCAACGGCGCGCAAGGCGACGACGACGAAGCGCACGCCGGCCACTTCGCGCTCGTCACCGGCCGCGTCGCCGAAGACGGCAGCATCGGCGACTGGCTCGCCAACAATTTTTACACGCTCGACGCCGAGAGCGAAAAGGGCATTCTCGCGGCGCCGGTTCCGCTCGACAACTACCTCGGGGACCTGAACAGCGGCCAGAGCTGGTACCGTCCCTCCTGTCTGGTCGTCGCGGTATTGCGCGACGCGCGCGTGCCAACGCTGGTGCAGTCGGCGTTGAACCGCGTCTACAACCAGTTCTACCGGCACCAGCTCGCGTACTACCACCCGGATGAGAACTGCACCAGCATCAGCGTCGACGCGTTGCGCGCGCTCGGCTGGCCGATACCGGCGCGCGGGCCCTCGAGCCGCTTGCTCGCCTGGCTCGGGTTTCCGTTTCTCGCGTTGAAGGAACGATCGATCGGCAAGGCCAAGCTCGCGTTCGATTATCTGTACACCGACCAGACACGGCTCCTGCCGGCGGCGGCGCTCGAAGAGGCGTTCGGCAGCCTGTGGGCCCTCGCTCATGCGGCGGCCGGCGGCGACCGCGATGGCATCGAAGCGATGCTGGCGCAGGATCTGGACGCGCTCGCCTTCGTGCGTGTCCCGCAGTTTCCGTCGAGCCGCGTGTTCGGCGATGCGCCTGCGGTAACGACACGCGAATACCACGCGCGCGTTCCCGACGATCCGGCGCTCGCGCAGGTGGTCCCGGTCCCGCCGCGCCCGTTTCCCGCTGCGTTGCGCGACCCGGACCTGTTGCCGCCGGCACGCCACCCTTCCGACTATGCGGTCGCGGTCTGGAGTGTCGTCACGATCGTCGGCATACCGTGGCTTCTGTGGCGCGTGTGGCGACGGCGCGGACGATTACCGGTATGACAACAGCCGGTCGCGCCGCGCGAGCGATGGAAACCACCGGATCCAGAGTCCGGCGACGATCAGCGTGCCCACCCCTCCCGCGATCACGGCCCCTACGGGACCCACCCACTCCGCCACGGTTCCCGCCCTGAATTCGCCGAGCTCGTTGCTCGCGCCGATGAACGTCCCGTTGACGGCGCTGACCCGCCCGCGCATGGCGTCGGGCGTGTCCAGCTGGACGAGCGTTTGCCGGATCACCACGCTCACCATGTCGGCGGCACCGCTTACCGCCAACGCGATCATCGACAGCGTGAAATCGCGTGACAGCCCGAACACGACGGTCGCCATGCCATAGATCGCCACGGCGACGAACATCCGCCGCCCGACGTGCCGCGCCAACGGCGTATGGGCAAGGACGATACCGATGACCAACGCGCCGACGGCAGGCGCCGCGCGCAACAGGCCGAGTCCCCACGGTCCCGTGAGCAGGATGTCCTTGGCGTAAATCGGCAACAGCGCCGTCGCGCCGCCCAGCAACACCGCGAACAGATCGAGCGAAATGGCGCCGAGCACCGTGCGCTTGCGCCAGATGAATCCGACACCTGCGAATAACGACGCGAGCGAGACCGGCTCCGTTGGCGGCGACACGGGAATCCGCCGGATGGCTGCGACGGCCCCGGTGGCGACTGCCAACAGCGCGAAGCACACGCCGTAGGCCACGGCCGGGCCACTCGCGTAAATGAATCCGCCCAGCGCCGGTCCGCCGATGATCGCTACCTTGAGCAGCGTGGAGCTCAGCGCAAATGCGCGCGGCAGTTGCTCGGGTGAGACCAGCGCGGGAACGATCGCCTGCTGCGACGGCATCTGCAGTGCGCGCGCCACGCCCAGCGTCGCGCTGGCGGCGAAAATCAGCTCACGTCCCACCCGGTCGTGCAGGCTGCCCCACATCAGCGCGATGGCCACGACCGCTTGCAGCACGAGCGCAGCGGCAAGCACGCCGCGCCGGTCCACGCGATCCACCAGCTGCCCGGCGGGCAGTGTCAACAGCAACGCGGGCATGAATTGCATCAAGCCGACCATGCCGAGATCCCATGCGCGCGCGGTCAGGTCGTACATCTGCCAGGCCAGCGCCACCATCAGCATCTGGTTCGCCGCGGTGCCCAACAGCCGCGTCCACAGAAAGCGGTGGAAGCTTGCCGACATCGGTGCGTGACGCGGGGATCGCATTCGGTCCGAGCTGGGGAAGCTGCTTGGTCGGGGCCGCGAGCGAAGCGGACGTTGAATCCACCGCGATGGCGCAAGGAACGGCGGCGGGCGGCATGCGAATCTAGCATGCCCCTTGCGGCCGTTTTACTGGCGAATGCTGCGCGGTCGTGTATGCTATCGCTATCATTTTGCGTGGATTGAACCCGGATGGCCTCCAAACTCGCCAAGAAAAGCAGATCAACGCCCCCGTCGGCGCGCTCCACGGGCAGCGTCACGCTCGCCGACGTCGCGATGCTGGCCGGCGTGTCGCCGATCACGGTCTCGCGCGTGGTGAACCGGCCGGAGCTGGTCACCGCGGAAACGCTCGAACATGTCCAGCAGGTGATCGACCGCACGGGCTACGTGCCCAACATGCTGGCCGGAGGCCTCGCGTCGCGCCGCAGCCGGCTGGTGGCGGCCATCGTCCCGTCGATCACCAACGCGATCTTCGTGGACTCGGTGCAGGCCTTTACCGACCGGCTCTGGGAAGCGGGTTACCAGGTGCTGCTGGGTCTGTCCGGTTATCCCGCGGCCCGTGAAGACGCGCTGCTGGCCGCCGTCCTCAGCCGCCGCCCCGATGCGATCCTGCTCACCGGCATCAACCATTCGTCCGAGGTTCGGCAACGGTTGCTGGCTGCGCGGATCCCGATCGTGGAGACGTGGGACATGACGCCTACGCCGATCGACATGCTGGTCGGGTTCTCCCATGAAAAGGTGGGTGAGGCGGTCGCCCGGCACCTGCTGGGGAAAGGGCACCGGCACCTCGGACTGGTCACCGCCGACGACGAGCGCGCGCTCGCGCGACGGCGGGGATTTCTGAACGAGCTCGCGCGGACGCGCGACGCCCACGCGGAGACGGTCACCATCGCCGCGCCATCGACGCTGGCGCAGGGCCGGCAAGGACTCGCGCAGCTGCTCGACCGCGGTGGGCGCCTGACCGCGGTATTCTGCAGCTCGGACCTCCTCGCCCATGGGGCGCTCGAGGAAACGCGGGCGCGCAAGCTCGCGGTGCCGGGCTCGCTGGCGATCATGGGCTTCGGCGGCCTCGAATTCACCGAACATACGTTCCCCGCGCTGTCGAGCGTCACCGTCGATCGCGCCGGCATCGGGCGCAGGGCGGCCGAAGAAATCCTCGCCCGGTTCGAAGGCGACGCCAAGCCCGGCAAGGTCATCGACGTCGGCTTCGTGATCGCCGACCGCGGGACGACCTGAGTAAACGGGGCCCAAAAAAGTGCTTGCACCGGCAAAATGATTGCGCTATCATTTTGACGTTGGAGCAAGCGTGAATGCCGCGAAGTGGCGAAGCCGACCACGGCGCACTTCAAAGATCAGCCGCGAAGACTCCAACATCGGAAGCAACAGCCCGGCGCAGGTATCGACCCGCGATCGGCTCTCAAGGAGGAATTCAATGCTGCAAAGAACAGTTGTCGCCGCGATGCTCGCCATCGCCACCGCAGGCCATGGCTCCGCAGCGCTCGCGCAGGCGGCCGCGACCTTCCCGAGCAAGACCATCACGATCATCGTCCCGGCCTCGCCGGGCGGTGCGATCGACCTGGTCGCGCGGTTGTCGAGCCAGAAGATGACCGAGGTGTGGGGCAAGCCGGTCGTGATCGACAACAAGGCCGGTGCGACCGGCACGATCGGGACGGAGTTCGTCGCGCGCGCCGCGCCGGACGGCCATACGGTTGCCCTCGTCGCCAGCAGCCATGCGATCAATCCCAACATGTTCAAGAAACTGCCGTATGACACGGTGAAAAGCTTCGAGCCGGTCGTGCTCACCCACGTCGTCCCGCTGATGCTCGTCGTCAACGCGCAGCTGCCGGTCAAGAACCTGAAGGAGCTGATTGCCTATGCGAAGGCCAATCCGGGCAAGCTGACGTTCGCATCCAGCGGACCCGGCGGCGCGCCGCACATGTCCGGCGAGTTGTTCAAGAGCATGGCCGGCATCGAGATGACACACATTCCGTACAAGGGCAGCACTGCCGCGCATCCGGATCTCATCAGCGGCCAGACCTCGCTGATGTTCGACACGGTGTCCGCGATCCAGCCGCACGTGAAAAGCGGCGCCGTCCGCGCCATCGCGGTCACGACCGCGAAGCGCGCGTCGACCGCGCCCGAAGTTCCCACCATGGCCGAGGCCGGCCTGCCCGGCTACGAAACCAGCACGTGGGGCGGCGTTCTCGCGCCAGCGGGAACACCCAAGGACGTGGTCGCCAAGTTGAACGCGGAGTTCAACCGCGACCTCAAGCTACCCGACGTGCACAAGAAGCTCACCGACGCCGGCATCGAGCCCGCGGGCGGAACGCCGGAGCAATTCGCCGCCTTCCTCCAAGCCGAGATGGTGAAGTGGGCGAAGGTCGCCAAGGACGCCAACATCCAGCCCGAGTAACGCCGTTGCGGCTCTGGTGTCGCCACCACATCTTTCGTCCTGGAAATCATGCAGATCCTTCGTATTGCGGTGCCGCTGGTCGCCTCGCTCGTGCTCGCCTCGCAGGTGCTGGCGCAGGAGCCCTACCCCACGAAGGCGGTGACCATCGTCGTGCCGTTCGCCCCCGGCGGCGGTACGGACACCGGCGCGCGCTGGGTCGCCCAGAAACTGTCCGAGCGCTGGGGCCAGGCGGTCGTCGTCGACAACAAGCCCGGCGGCTCGGGGATCATCGGATCCGACTTCGTGGCGCGTGCCAGGCCGGACGGGTACACGATCCTCATGTCCAATGCGCAAACCGGCGCGGTCAACCCGTCGCTCTTCAAGAAAATGCCATACAACGCCGCCACGGCGTTCACGCCGATCAGCCTGGTGGCGGAGCTGCCGCTGGTTTTGCTGGTGAACGCGTCGCTGCCGGCCACGACTCCGAAGGAATTCGTCGCGCTCGCCAAGGCGAAGCCGGAAACATTGACGTACGGCAGCGCAGGGAACGGCAGCTCGACCCACCTCGCGGCCTCGCTGTTCGAGAGCGCGACCGGCACGAAGCTCGTGCACGTCCCCTACAAGGGTGGCGGTCCGGCGATGCAGGATCTCATGGCCGGCGTCGTGAACCTCACGTTCCTGACGGTGCTCGAGTCGAGCGGCGCGATCAAGAGCGGCAAGGTCCGGCCGGTCGCGGTGACGAGCTCGACGCGCTCGCCGGCGCTGCCCAGCGTCCCGACGCTCGCCGAGACCGAGATTCCCGGCTTCTTTTCGATCTCCTGGATCGGGTTGCTCGCGCCGGCAGGGACGCCGAAGAATATCATCGACAAGATTGCGAAGGATGTGCAGGAGATCGTGGGCGCACCGGAGATGCGCGAGCGCTTCATCGCGCAGGGCGCAACTCCGATCGGCAACACACCGGCGCAATTCCAGGCGCTGATCGACAGCGATACCAAACGCTACGCGAAGATCATCGCGGAAAAGAACATCACGGCGACGGACTGAGCGCCGCACAATCGAGGACGACGACATGCAAGGTCAAAATTTCATCGACGGCAAATGGGTCGGCGGCGCATCCGCCAATCGCAATGTCAACCCGTCCAACGTGAAGGACATCATCGGCGAGTACGCGCAGGCCGATCGCCAGCAGGCCACCGCGGCGATCGCCAGCGCACGCAACGCGTTCGCCAAGTGGTCAGTCAGCAGCATCCAGGCGCGCGCCGATATTCTCGACGCGATCGGCACCGAGATTCTCGCGCGCAGGGAAGAGCTCGGGACGCTGCTTTCGCGCGAGGAAGGAAAGACGAAGGCCGAAGGCATCGGCGAGGCGACGCGCGCCGGCAACATCTTCAAATTCTTCGCCGGCGAAGCGCTGCGGCCGCACGGCGAGCTGGTGCCGTCGGTGCGTCCCGGCATCGAAGTCGAGATCACGCGCGAGCCGGTCGGTGTCATCGGCATGATCACGCCGTGGAATTTTCCGCTCGCGATTCCGGCCTGGAAGATCGCGCCCGCGCTCGCGTTCGGCAACTGTGTGGTATTCAAGCCGGCCGAGCTGGTGCCCGGCTGCGCCTGGGCGATCGCGGAGATCATTTCCCGCACCGCGCTGCCGGCCGGCGTATTCAACCTGGTCATGGGCCGCGGATCGGTCGTCGGCGATGCGTTCGTGAGCTCTATGGATGTCGATGCGATCACGTTCACGGGTTCGGTTCCGACCGGCAAGGCGATCGCGCGCAGCGCCATCGAGACGATGAAGAAGCTGCAGCTCGAAATGGGCGGCAAGAATCCGCAAGTCGTGCTCGATGACGCCAACCTGGACGTGGCCGTGAATGCGGTGCTGCAGAGCGCGTTCTTCTCCACCGGACAGCGCTGCACGGCCTCGAGCCGGATCATCGTCACCGCGGGCATTCACGACCGCTTCGTCGACGCGATGGTCGAGCAGATGAAGGGGCTGCGCATCGACGACGCGCTGAAAGCCGACACCCAGATCGGTCCGGTCGTCGACCAGAGCCAGCTCGACCAGGATCTGTCGTACGTCGACGTGGCGCAGAAGGAAGGCGGCAAGCTGGCCGCCGGCGGCGTACGCTTGCAGCGCGCCACCGAAGGCTTCTACATGGCGCCAGCGCTGATCACCGAAACGACGCCGGCGATGCGCATCAACCGCGAAGAAGTGTTCGGTCCGGTCGCCAGCGTCATCAAGGTCCGCGACTACGACGAAGCGCTGGCCGTTGCCAACGACACGTCGTTCGGCCTCACCGCCGGGATCTGCACGACGTCGCTCAAGCATGCGGCGCACTTCAAGCGCCACGCACAGGTGGGGATGGTGATGGTCAACCTGCCCACTGCCGGCGTCGACTACCACGTGCCGTTCGGCGGCCGCAAAGGCTCGAGCTACGGGCCGCGCGAACAGGGGACGTACGCGCGCGAGTTCTACACCATCGTCAAGACGGCGTACGTGAACCCATGAGCAATACCAAACCACGCAAGAAGCCCGAAGAGCTGCGCAGCCACCGCTTCTACGGCGTCAACGACCTGCGCTCGTTCGGCCACCGGTCGCGCACGGCGCAGATGGGCTACCACCGCTCCGACTACGCGGGGAAACCCGTCATCGCGATCATCAACACCTGGAGTGAGATCAACTCGTGCCAGAGCCACTTTCGCCAGCGCGCGGAAGAGGTCAAGCGGGGCATCTGGCAAGCGGGAGGCTTTCCCGTCGAGATGCCGGCGATGTCGCTCGCGGAGCCGTTCCAGAAACCGACGACGATGCTGTACCGGAACATGCTCGCGATGGAAACGGAAGAGCTGTTGCGCAGCTATCCGATGGACGGCTGCGTGCTGATGGGTGGCTGCGACAAGACCACGCCCGCGCTCATCATGGGCGCGCTGTCCATGAACCTGCCGTCCATCTACCTTCCCGCCGGACCGATGCTGCGCGGCGACTTCAAGGGCCAGTTCCTGGGCAGCGGCAGCGACACCTGGAAATACTGGGCGGAGCTGCGCGCCGGCAACATTACCGAGGAGGATTGGCAAGGCGTGGAAGACGGCATCGCACGCTCGCCGGGCCATTGCATGACGATGGGCACCGCGTCGACGATGACCAGCGCCGCGGAGGCGATGGGTCTCACGCTGTCGGGCGCGGCGTCGATCCCGGCGCCGGATTCCAGGCATGCGCAAATGGCGACGCTGACCGGCAAGCGCATCGTCGAGATGGTCTGGGAAGACCTGCTGATGCGCGACGTGGTCGACTCGCGCGCAATCGACAATGCCGTCACCACAGTCCTTGCACTGGGCGGCTCGACCAACGCCGTGCCGCATCTGATCGCCATCGCGCGCCGGGCCGGCGTGCCGCTCAATCTCGAGCGCTTCGACGAGCTGGCGCGGCGCACGCCGGTGCTCGCCAACATCCGGCCGTCGGGCAAATTCCTGATGGAGGATTTCTACTACGCGGGCGGACTGCGCGGCATGATGTCGCGGCTCACCGATCTGCTCGACACCACGGCCATCACCGTCGAAGGCAAGACGCTCGGCGAGAGCCTGAAGGGCGCCAGCGTCTACAGCAACGACGTGATCCGCCCACGCGATAAGCCGCTGGTCGAGCACGATGGGCTCGCGGTCCTGCACGGCAATCTCGCGCCGGACGGCGCGGTGATCAAGCCGGCGGCGATGGAGCCGCATCTCGCCCGCCATACGGGGCCCGCCGTCGTCTTTCGCGACTACAACGACATGGCCGCGCGCATCGACGACCCCGCGCTCGTGGTCAATCGCGACTCGGTGCTCGTGTTGCAAAGCGCGGGGCCGCAAGGCGCACCCGGGCTGCCCGAATGGGGCCAGCTGCCGATTCCGAAAAAGCTGCTCAAGGAAGGCGTGCGCGACATGGTGCGCATTTCCGACGCACGGATGAGCGGCACCAGTTACGGCGCCTGCGTGCTGCACGTCGCCCCCGAATCGCACATCGGCGGCCCGCTCGCCTTCGTCCGCGACGGCGACCTGATCGAGCTCGATGTTCCGGCGCGCAAGCTCACGCTCAAGATCGACGAGACGGAGCTCGCTCGCCGTCGCGCCGAATGGACGCCGCCCAAGCCGCACTACACGCGCGGTTTCGGCACGCTGTATCTCAAGCATGTCACGCAGGCCAATGAAGGCTGCGACTTCGATTTTCTCGAAGCCGGCGAAGAAACGCCCGACCCCGAGATCCACTGATTCCTTCAACGTCTCCCAATTATCCAAGAGGATTTCCATGCAACGCCGCACTTCGCTCACCCTCCTCGCCGCCGCAGCCGCGCTCGGCTGCGCGCCGCTCATTGCCGGCGCCCAGGCGTGGCCCGCCAAATCCATCACGTACATCGTTCCGTTCACGCCGGGCGGCACGACCGACGTCATCGGCCGCACGATCGCGCAAGGACTGTCGCCGGCGCTGGGCCAACCGGTCGTCGTCGATAACAAGCCGGGCGCCGCCGGCGCGGTTGGCGCCACCGCCGTCGCCAAGGCGAAGCCCGACGGCTACACACTGCTCGGCGGCACGATCAGCACGCATGCGATCAACGCCAGTCTCTACAAGGATCTTCCGTACGATCCGGTCAAGGACTTCGAGCCGATCACGCTGGTCGGCTTCATTCCGAACGCGCTTTACGTCGATGCCAAGCTGCCGATCAACTCGGTGCAGGACCTCATCGCCTTCCTGAAGAAGACGCCGGACAAGCGCACGTTTGCTTCTTCCGGCTCGGGGACGTCGACGCACCTTGCCGGCGAGCTCTTCGCCGACCTGATCGACGTGAAGCTCACGCACGTTCCCTACAAGGGCACGCCACAGGCGTTCCAGGATGTCGCCGGCGGCGAGGTGACGTTCATGTTCGACCAGCTGACCGCGGGCCTGCCGCTGGTCAAGGCTGGCAAGCTCAAGTTGCTCGCGGTGACTTCGCCGAAACGGTCGTCGCTGTCACCGGAAACCCCGACCATGGCGGAAGCCGGCGTCAAGAATTTCGAGATGGTGTCGTGGCAGGCCGTGTACGCCCCCAAGGGCACGCCGAAGCCGATCGTCGATCAGCTCAATGCCGACATCGTCAAGATCCTCAAGACGCCGGCCGTGCGCGACCGGATGCAGAGCACGATGGGCATCGAGATCGTAGCGAGCTCGCCCGAGGAGCTGACCAAGCTGATGCAAAGCGAGATTCCGCGCTGGGGCGCACTGGTGAAGAAGTCCGGCGCCAAGGCAGATTAAGCCGATTGAATCACCTGAGAGGATGACCACCATGGAACTCAACCCGAACACGCTGGAGCGCCTGCGCCATGTCAGCACGGCGACGCTCTGCACGCAACTCTACAAGCGCGGTTTCCGCAACGTCTACATCCAGGGCATCTCGCGGCTGACCACGCCGTCGGGCGGCAACCTGGTCGGGCCCGCGTTCACGATGCGCAACATCCCCTCGCGCGAGGACCTGGACCAGATCAGCGCGTTCGACAACCCCGAGCATCCGCAACGCAAGGCGATCGAAAGCGTGCCGCCCGGCCATGTATTGGTGCTCGATTGCCGCGGCGAGAAGCGCGTCGCCTCCGGCGGCGAAATTCTCACCACGCGTCTCAAGGTGCGCGGCGCGGCGGGTCTCGTGTCGGACGGCCCGGTGCGCGACAGCGGGTCGCTCAGGCAGCTGGACTTTCCGATCTATTGCGCCGGCGGCAGCGCGCCGCTGAATCTCCTCTACCATCACGCGATCGATCTCAACGTGCCGATCGGCTGCGGCGGCGTTCCGGTCTATCCTGGCGACATCATCGTCGGCGACGACGAGGGAATCGTCGTGATTCCGCAGCATCTCGCCGACGAGGTCGCCGAACAGGCGGTGGAACAGGAGAAGATGGAAGTGTTCATTCTGGAGCGCGTGCAAGGCGGCGCCAGGCTCCCGGGCACCTATCCGCCCAACGCCGAAACCAAGGCGGCGTTCGAGGTCTGGCGCAAGGAACGCGGCGTCTGACCGGCGGAGACGGCGTGCCCGACGACGCGAAGGCGGCGACGGCGATCAGCAGCGCGACGCCGCCGGTGCCGCGCGCGCTGCGGCGCATTCTTGCGCTCGACGATTTCGAAGAGGCCGGGCGGCGGCATATTCCGCGCCCGCTCTTCAGCTACGTTTCCGGCGGGGTCGAAGACAACGAATCGCTGCGCGACAACCGTGCAGCGTTTCGCGAATACGCGTTCGTCCCGCGCGTCCTCGTCGGCGTCGCGCAGCGCACGCAGGCGACCACGCTGCTCGGCCAGACCTATGCATCCCCGTTCGGGATCGCGCCAATGGGCATCGCCGCCATGACCGCCTACCGCGGCGATCTCATGCTCGCGCGCGCCGCGGCGCACGCCAACATTCCGATGGTGCTCAGCGGATCGTCGCTGATCCCGCTCGAAGACGTGGCGGCGGAGGCAAGGAGTTGCTGGTTTCAGGCATACCTGCCGGGGGACGTCGCGCGCATCACGGGACTCATCGATCGCGTGGCGCGCGCCGGCTTCGAAACGCTGATGCTGACCGTCGATACGCCAGCCACGCCCAACCGGGAACACAACACCCGGGCGGGCTTCACGAGCCCGCTGCGTCCGAGCTTGCGTCTTGCGTGGGATGGCCTCGTGCGTCCCCGCTGGCTGCTCGGAACGTTCGGCCGCACGCTGATCCGGCACGGCATGCCGCACTTCGAGAACGCCTACGCGACGCGCGGCGTAGCGATTCTTTCCAGAGCCGTCGCGCGTGATTTTGCGGAGCGCGGTCATCTCGATTGGACGCATTTCGACCTCGTACGTCGCATGTGGCGCGGGAAGATCGTGATCAAGGGCATCCTGGACAAGGAAGATGCGCGGATCGCCCGCGAGAGCGGCGTGGATGCCGTCATCGTGTCGAACCATGGCGGCCGCCAGCTCGATGGCGCCGTATCGCCGCTGCGCGTGCTGCCGGGCATCGTCGCGGCGTGCAAGGACATTCCGGTCATGATGGATGGCGGGATCCGGCGCGGCACCGACGTCCTGAAAGCAATGGCGCTCGGTGCTGCGTTCGTGTTCGTGGGTCGGCCTTTCAACTACGCGGCGGCGATCGCGGGTGAAGCCGGCGTGCGCCACGCCATCCAGCTCCTCGCAT
>Ga0068867_100000729_pt1 | contig 22020 bp, 32 predicted proteins | sample KBSMisM32_FD_65649 | JGI IMG/M metagenome (GOLD analysis project Ga0068867, IMG submission 65649) | Miscanthus rhizosphere microbial communities from Kellogg Biological Station, Michigan, USA - KBS Miscanthus M3-2 | ecosystem: Host-associated > Plants > Roots > Rhizosphere > Soil ...
ACGAACACCTGCGGCGCGGCGAGGCCGCTCGCGCCGATGTCCTCGAGGGTCTCCTGCATGTCGGCGGCGAGGCGGCGGATCTCGGGCGCGGTGGGATCCGCCACCGGCGCCGCCTTCTGCAGCAGCACGGGGTTACCCATCTTCGCGATGCGCAGGACGGCCATCGCGCTAGTTTATTTCAGCCGGGTTCAGCCGCGGCAGGTGGAGGGCAGATAGGGGCCGAGCTCGGGGTCGGTGCCGTCGAGCGCGCTGCCGCAGCGCCAGCGCCGGGGAATCGAGCCGAGGTCGGCGTCGCTCATGCGCTGGCCCGAGCCGTTGAGCGGCGCGAGCGTGATCTTGAACAGCGAGAGGCGCAGGTCGGCGATCTGGTTGCCAAGCATCAGGACGATGACGCCGTCGTCGGTGGTGGTGATCTCCTGCACGAAACGGGAGGGCTGAACGGCCTCGCAGCCATAGTTGTTGGCGCCAGGGAGGTCGTTGCCGGACGCGTAGACCTCGTAGACCTGGTTGCGGCACTGGGCGATCATTTGCATGCCCTCGGTGACCTTGGCGCGGATCGTGTACCCGCGGATGTAGGGCATGACGAGGATGAAGAGGACGCCCAAGATGGCGATCACGCCCATCAATTCGACGAGCGTGAAGCCCCGCGCTTTTCCCTGTCGTTGCCGCCCCATGGTCTTCGGTCCCGATGGCCTTTCTTCTTTGCCGCCAATGGCGTGCAAAGGGTATGCCTAGTCTAATAGTTGGCAGAAGAACCCACAAAGGCGCCTGGCGAGGGGGTCCCGGTGCCGCGGCCCGTCACCCCCTGCCGGAATGCGTCACTTCCCCTGCAATTAACGAGGTTTTACCCACGTCTCCGACCAGGCCAGTACGCAGCTCGACGAGGCCTTGCCGCCGCGCTCCTGCGGGAAGACCTTGCCCGGCGCGGCCTGCCCGTTCACCGATAGCTGCGCGCCGCGGGCCGGGATGAAGGTGCTGTAAACACCGAGCGGGCGGTTCATCACGCCCGGCGCCATGGTGAGCACGAACGGCGCCATGAAGTCCCACCACGTGAGGATGATCTCGTCGCTGCGCGACACGATGCGCTCCTCGACCGCGCTCAGCGAATTGCCGCTGCGCTCGAACTTCGCGTCCACGACCGGCAGCGATTCGTCGGCGAACGGCTTGTGCAGCAGCGTCTCGATCGTGCGCTGGAGAAAACGCGCCACGCCGGCGTTGTCGCTGTACACGCATTTCCTGTTCAGCAAAGTGCTCTCGATGAACAGCGCGTGGCCCTGGCCGGCGGGCGACCACAGCACGCGCCAGTGGCTCACGCGCTCCGGGATCGTGGTGCCGCCGTCGCCGGACAGGCGCACGAACGAGTTCTCGCCGGTCATCACCGGATCGTGCGGATCGACCAGGCGCGGCTCGGCAGCCATTACTAGACTCCCTCGACGATGCGCAGGTCGCGCTCCGCGCCGTCGCCGAGGGCGCGCAGCGCCTCCTGATAGCCGGGGCTGTCGTGAGCCGCGATCGCCTTCTCCAGGCTCTCCCATTCGCTCACCACGGTGCGCTCCTTCAACCCGCCCTCATAGACCTTCGCCGGCGTGCCGCGCACCAGGAACTTGCCGCCCGCGGCCTGGATCGCCGGGCCGGCGAGCTTGGCGTAGGCGGCGAGCTTGTCCGGGTTCTTGATCTTCTTGTACTGAACGACCCAATAGGCTTTTGGCATTCCATTTCTCCTTGTGTCTGATATCACCCAGATATGGGATTGGCGTCCTGCGAGCCGCAGAGGATAGTCGAAGACAAATAGTTTCTTCCACTGCTTCGTAGAAGGGGGTCGCCATGGCAACGAAACGTCTCCTGTCGCTACTCGGTTCCGTCCTGGTCTGCGCGCCCGGGGTCGCGTTCAGCGACAACGACACCAGGCTGGTCGATTGCACCAAAGGCCACAGCATCCAGAAGGCAATCGACAAGCGCAATCCGGAGCGCTCGCTCACGCTCGTGATCCGCGGCGCCTGCAACGAGAACGTGACCGTCGACCGCGATGACCTCGCGCTGGTCGGCGAGCGCCCCATGGGGGCCGACAGCGTGCTCGGCACCATCAGCATCCCGGGCTCCCGGCGCGTACTGATCAGAAACCTCTCGGTAAGCAGCCCGAGCGGCGCCGGCGTCGAGGGTACCGACAACGCCGCTTTCGCGGTCGAGGACTCGTTCCTGGTGCGCAATGCCACCGAAGGCCTCGCGGTGCGCAGCAACGCCTTCGCCACCGTCAAACGCAGTCACCTCGACGAGAACGGCCAGGCCGCGCCGCCCGACAGCGGCCGCGGCATCGACGCGCGGAATGGCGGCGCGGTGGATGCGAGCGACAGCACCATCGCCAACAACCGCTCCGACGGCGTCGGCGCATTCAACAACGCCTACGTGCGCCTGAGCCGCAACACCATCGAGGGCAATGGCCGGCGCGACGCGGGCGAGGCGGGCATCCAGGTCAACCGCTCGCGGGTGCGCGGGCAGAGCAACACCATCCGCAACAACACCGGCATTTCCGGGCTGATCATCGTCAACCACGCCGATTACCGCACCGGCACCGGGCTGAGCGCGCTCGACTTTCCGGACAACGATGGCCCGTTCGAGCAGATCCAGCATCCGAGCGGCGTGCACAACGGGCAGCAGCTGCTGGCAATCGACGTCAACAATGCGAGCTTCGGCGACTTCCGCCAGGTGACGATCGTCGGCACCGTCTCCGCCGGCGACCACAGCTACGTGCAGGTGCGGGGCGACCAGGTCGGGGGGCTGACCTGCTCGAGCATCGAGGGTAACGTCCAGGTGTCCGGCCGCCACGGCTTGCTGCGCCTGCGCGGCGTGAAAACCACGCCGCCGGTGCCCGCGGGCGTCGTCACCATCCCGCCATTCGGCCTGCGCGAAACCGACAACTCGGCATGCCCATAGCCTGAAAAAGCTCGACCGGCCGGGCTATCATGGGTCATGCCCGGCCAGGACGCGATTTCCCTCACCCGAGACCTGCTGCGTTTCGACACCGTCAACCCGCCCGGCCGCGAGCGCGATTGCGCGCAGATGGCGGGCGGGCTGCTGAAGGACTGGGGCTACGACGTCCAGTACTTCGAGTACGCCGACAGCCGCACCAGCGTGCTCGCGCGCCTGGGCGACCCGGACAAGAAGCCGCTATGCCTGACCGGCCACCTCGACGTGGTGCCGCTCGGCTCGCGCAAGTGGAGCAAGGACCCGTTCGCCGGCGAGGCCGACGGCGACAAGCTCTACGGCCGCGGTGTGTCGGACATGAAGTCGGGAGTCGCGGCCATCCTGCTCGCGGCGCGCAGCTTCGCGAAGAAGCTCGGCGGCACGCCGGGCATCGTCATCGTGCTGACCGCGGGCGAGGAGGGCGGCTGCGTCGGCTCGGCGCAGCTCGCGAAGACGCAGCTACTCGGCAAAGCGGGCGCGATGATCGTCGGCGAGCCGACCTCCAACTATCCGCTGGTCGGCCACAAGGGCTCGCTCAAGTTCCATGCGCGCTTCAAGGGCGTGTCGGCGCACGGCTCGATGCCCGAGCTCGGCGTGAACGCGATCTACAAGGCGGCCAAGGCGATTGGAAAGCTGGAAGCGTTCGACTTCCACACGCCGGCGCACAAGGTGATGGGCAAGCCAACCTTGAACGTCGGCATCATGGAAGGCGGCAACACGGTGAACGCGGTGCCGGATGCGGCGAGCTTCGGCGTGGACATCCGCACCGTGCCCGGCATGGACCACGAAGAGGTCTTGTCGAGGCTCAAGCCTCTGCTTGCCGATGCCCAGCTCGAAGTGTTTTCGAATCTGAAACCGGTCTGGACCGCGCCCGATCAGGAATGGATACAGCGCGTGTTCGAGGTCTGCAAGCCGTACGTGGGCGAAGCGCCGGCGGCGCGCACCGCGCCTTATATGACCGATGCCGCGAACCTGCTGAAGGTCTATGCCGGCGCGCCGACCGTGGTGCTCGGTCCGGGCGAAGCGGCGATGGCGCACCAGACCGACGAATACGCGAGCATGGAGCGTATCCGCCAGTCGGTGGCCATTTACGAAGCCTTGATCCGGGACTGGACTACAGCTTCTGGATCACGTCCCCGCTGAGCTGAACGCGATCGCCCCTGGCGATCTCGCGGCTCGGCGTGTCGATGTACTGCATGCGGCCGTCGCTCATCTTGATCTCGAGGCGCCGCAGCGGCTCGGAGGTGGCTGCGCTCGGCACCATCGTCGGCGTCGGGGTCACCGACTGCACTACGCCAGTGCCTGGACGAAGCGGGTTGTCGTTGGTAACGACCCTCGGCGTGTTGCTCGCCGGTGGCGTCGCGCTGCAGGCGCCCAGCACCGCGACCGCGGCGAGGGCGAAGAGAGTCAGCTTCATGGGGAGTCCTCCAGGTTGGGATAGCCCAGTGAAGTAGCAAGCGGCGTTCCGGCTCGCCCCTTGCTCTTCAAAGGTAATGGGCACCGTCGTCACCTATGCGGGCAATGAAGGCCTGACAGACCATGAGATCGCCGCGCGCGTGGCGGTCGCGAAGAGCCTGGCGGCGCTGAAGGGGTTCGAGTTCGGCGGCGGCTACCAGCCGTCGCTGCAGCGCAATACGCCGTTGTACTTTGTTCCGAGCGAGACCCTTTCCGGGGAAGAAGCCGGTCGCCTCGGCATCCGCGGCGCGAACGACTTGTTCGGCGGCGTGGTGCCGCACCCGTTTGTCGCCAGCAAGACCATCGCGCACCCGCTCGTCGGGCGCGACGCGCAGCGCCCGCAAGGCTGGTCGGAGGCTTTTCCGCAGCGCGTGCACGCGGTGGTGCTCCCGGGCTTCACCGCGTTCTCTCGCGCCGACGCGCTCAGGGGCGGCGAGCGGTTGCTCGACGAGGGCCCGGTGCGCGTCAAGCACGGGCACGGTATCGGCGGCAAGGGGCAGGCAGTGGCAGCCGACAGCGGCGCGCTCGCGCGGGCGCTCGATGCGATCGACGCGGTGGAGTTTCCCACCTGCGGCGTGGTGCTCGAGCCGAGCCTAGAGGAAGAGGCGACCTACAGCGTAGGCCAGGTCTGGGTCGACGGGATGTGGGCCTCCTACTGCGGCACGCAGAAGGCGACCACCGACAATCGCGGGCAACCGGCGTACGGCGGCTCGGATCTGTTCATCGTGCGTGGCCATTTCAGTGCGCTGCTGGGCACGGAGCTCGACACCGCGATGCGCCTCGCCGTGCATCGCGCGCTCACCTTCGACCAGGCGGGCGCGGAATTCCCGGGGCTGTTCGCCTCGCGCCGGAACTACGACGTGCTGCGCGGGCGCGACCCGCGCGGCCGCTGGCACTGCGGGGTCCTCGAGCAGTCCTGGCGCATCGGCGGCGCGAGCGGCCCGGAAGTTGCAGCGCTCGAAGCCTTCCGCGCCGACCCGCGGCTGCGCGCGGTGCGCGCCCAATCGACCGAGCGGTACGGCGCGCATGCGACGCCGCCGCGCGGCGCGATCGTGCACTTCCACGGCGTCGATCCGGTCGCCGGGCCGCTGGCCAAGTACACGATGGTGGAGCCGAAGGAGGTGAAGGCCCTTGCAGCTGCGCACTGAGTCGCTCGCAATCCCGGTCAACGGCCAGACTATCGAGGGCACGCTGATCGCGCCCACGACCATCGCGCGGGGCACGCCCGGCGCGCTCCTCGTGCATGGCTGGGGCGGTTGCCAGAACCAGTATCTCGCCAGCGCGCGCGCCATTGCCGGGCTGGGCTGCGCCTGCCTGACCTTCGATCTGCGCGGCCACGCCGAGACGCGCGGCCAGCACGAGACCGTGACGCGCGAAGACAACCTGCACGACGTGCTGGCCGCCTACGACCTGCTCGCGCAAACACCGGGGGTCGACCGGCAAGCCATCTCGGTGATCGGCGCGAGCTACGGCGCTTACCTCGGCGCGCTGCTGCTGTATTTGCGGCCGGTTTGCATGCTCTCGCTGCGCGCGCCCGCGCTCTACAAGGACGACGACTGGGAAGCGCCGAAGCGCAAGCTGCACGTCGATCCGGACTTCGCCGCCTACCGCCGGCTGGCGCTGCGCGCGGAGGAAAATCGCGCGCTCGGCGCGTGCGCCCAGTTCCTCGGCGACGTGCTGCTGGTGGAGTCCGAGCACGACGAAATCATTCCGCACCCGGCCGTGGCCAACTACATCGCGGCGCTCGCCAACGCGCATTCGCTCACCTACCGCGTGATCGAGGGCGCCGACCACGCGCTCTCGCAACCGGCGTGGGAAGACGCCTATACTGACCTTCTCGTGGACTGGATGTCCGAGATGATCAAGGAGCGCACATGCGTCGATACGTCTTCGTAGCGTTGCTGATTTCTTCTCCGTTGTTCGCGCAGGAGCCGACGTCGAAGGAACAGGCGCCTACGCCCGACGAGCTGGCGTTTGCCCGCTTGCCCCAGGACCTGCAGCAGCTTCTCGGCGACCTGCCGCCCCGCGTGGCCCTGCAGAAGGTGGATTACGCCCGTCAGAACCTGATCGCCACCGGGAACGCGGGCTACTCGCACGATCAATTGCGCGGCACGGTGGAGACGGTTCTCGACCCGCGTAGTGGCTACGGCGCCGTGCGCAGCATGAGCGCCGGTGCGATGAGCTTCCCGCCGCTCAGCCCGCTGGTGCCAGCGAGCGCCTTCGACTACCGCTAACTAACGAACGACGGGGTTCGGGTTCTGCGGCGGCGTCGTCACCGGGGGTGACGGCGGCGTTTCGCGCACGCCGGACTCGGTGGTGGTGCCGCCGACGCCGGCTTCGCGCTGCTGCTTCATGCAGTCCTCGCGCAGGCTGCCGGTGAGCTCCTCGCACTTCGCCTTGCCGGGAACGCCGCTGCGCTCGCCCGGAAGGATCGAGCCGCCCTTGATCGCGCCGTCGGCCGGCCGGCTGCCGTCCTGGCTTTCGCCCGGCGGCGTCGAGGCGCGCTCGCCGGTCTGGGGGAGAACAGGCCCGGCGAGCGCCCAAAACGTCACGATGAGAACGATTCGAAATAATTTCATCCGTTTCCTCTGCCTGCGAACGAAAGCAAATTCGATGCCTTGCCGCTGAGGGCCGCCGCGGCGGTCAGCAGACCGGGGGCGCTCTTCAGAAAAGCCTCTGGAACTCGCGGCTGCATCGCGAGCCGCGCGAAAACGCGCGAGGCCTGCAAGCGCAATCCAAACGCGCGCCACCACGCCACCGTGTAAGCGCGGGAAACGGCGCGGCACGAGCCGGTAGATTTGAGCGCGGCGCTGAGCGGGTCGCAGAGCAGCGCGGCCGAGCGCATCGCCATCGCGATGCCCTCGCCAACGATCGGGTGCGCCTCGCCCGCGGCGTTACCGATGGCGAACGCACCGTCGCGGTAGAGCGACCGTATGCCCGGGCGCAGCGGGCCGGCGCCGAGCCACGGCCCTTCGCGTTCGGCTCGTCGCAGGGCGTGAGCGAGCGTCGCCGAGCGCTCGGTCATGTGCCGCAGGAGACTGTCGCCGGCAGGCGCCCCCGGCGCGCGCAACCCCTCGAGACTCGGGCGGCGCACGCAGCAGGCGAGGGTAGCGCGCCCGCCGCCGCTTTCCACCAGTCCGGCGTAGCCGCCGGCAAATGGGATAAGTGCGATGGTGCTGGGCGGCATGTCGACGTCGCGCAGGTGCGCCTGGAAGCCGAGCAGGTCGCTGGCGTCCGGGCCCTTGTGCCACGATCCGCGCGCGTCGATGCGTACCCGCGCCTCGATCGCCGGGTCCGCGGAGTGGATGACTTGCGCGCCGTGGCGGCGCGCCTGCTCCAGAAGGAGGGTATCGAGCAGCTCGCGCGCCAGTGCGCGCGGGTAGGGAGCGGCGGCGTGCCATGCGGGCATGCGCGATTCGAAGGCGCGCGCGCCGGCCCACAGCGCGATAGTGCGCACTTCGGGCCCCGCCGCGGCATCGAGCTCGGCGCCGAGCCCGAGCGTGCGCAGGAACTCGATGCCCGAGGCGGCGATGAACTCGCCGCACACCTTGCGGCGCGGGAAGCGCATCTTCTCGTGCACCACCACCGAGTGGCCGGCGCGCGCGAGCAGCAGCGCGGCGGTGGCGCCCGCCGGGCCGCCGCCGGCGATGAAAACGTCAACCTTCACGCGCCGAGAAGAAATGCGTGAATGGCCACGCCACCCGTTCCTCGAAGTGCCAGTCCGGCGAGGGCCAGGCGGCCGAGAGCTCCTGGCCGGTGAAGCCGGCGCGCACGCTCACCACCGCGTCGTGGCGCGTGACGTCGTTCGCGCCCAGCACCCAGAGCATCTTGCTCGCCTGCAGCGCGATGCGCGCGCGCCGCGGCTCGCAGGCGACGAAGAGCGGCGCGCGCTCGGCGGCGAGCGCCAGCACGTCGCTCAGGAGGTCGCCGTCGAGGTGGTGGAGGAAAAGGTTGCAGACGATGGCGTCGAGGCGCGGGCCGGATTCGCGCAGAAAATCCAGCACATCCACGCCGTCGCTCTTGTCCACCGAGATCGTTTCGATGGGCGGCAGGCGGCGCTGCACCGCGCGCATGAGCGAGCCGTCGCCGGCGCCAAGGTCGGCGACCCGCATGCCCTCGCGCGCATACGGGCGCAACGCTGCGGCGATGTGCCGCGCGTTCCCCATCAGCGTATTCACCCGCCGCAGGTCGCGCCGCGAGCGCTCGGCCCGCGGGTCGGAGGACGGCAGGCTGTCGAGCCACTCGGTTTCGATGATCCTCATGAAACTCTCAGGAGCGCGCCATGACAACTGAAACCGGCGCCGAAGGACGACATCCACCACAAGCCCGGACGCTCGCGCTCGGCGAGCGCGGCCGCGAGCACGAAGAGCACGAACGGGCTGCTGAGGTTGCCGAAGCGCGCGAGCAGCTCGGCGCTGCGCCGCGTATGGCCCTCGTCCAGGCCGGTCGCCGCGCGCAGGCGCTCGAGCACCGTGCGGCCGCCCGCGTGCCACAGCCACGCGCCGATGTCGCTGCGCTCGAGCCCGTGCTCCTCCAGCCCGCGCGCCAGCACCTGACTCGCGTGCTCGCCGGCAAGCGCGGGCACTTCGCGCGACAGGATGTTGCGCAGCAGGCCGTGGCGGATTTCCATGCGCAGCTTGTCGCGCGCGGCGGGCTCGTTGTGCGACACCGAGCCGATCCATTGCACGCGCCGATTTTCATTGAAAGAATTTCTTGAGCTGACCGCGGCTGCGGCGCCGTCGCCGAACAGGCAGGCGCTGATCAGCACGCCGGGATCGTCGTCGACGTAGAGCGCGGCGCTGCAGATCTCGACGCAGATCGACAGCACGTGCTCGCAGGAACCCTCGAGCAGCGCGTGCGCGGTGCGCAGGTTCGGCAGCGCGGCGCCGCAGCCCTGGCCGACCAGGTCGAGCGCGAGCACGTCGGCGCGCACACCCAGGCGCTCACCCACGTAGCTCGTCAGCCCGGGACAGAGATAGCCGGTGCAGGTGCTGATGAGCAACGCGTCCACATCGCGCGCGTCGAGGCCGGCCTGCTTCAGCGCCGCGCGCGCGGCGCGCGTGGCGAGCTCCGGCGCGTGCTCGAGGAAACGCCGGTAGAGGACGTCGGGGTCGATCTCGAGCGCGTCGCCCAGATGGTCGACCGCGAGGTGCCGGGTGCTCACGCCGTGCTCCCCGAGCAGCACGCGATCGAGCAGCAGGCGGCCGGGCGCGCCGAGGCTCCAGTAATGCGGCGAGCGGCGGAATTCCTCCCAGCATTCGCGCTGGCTGTACTGCCGTGCGGGGACTGCCGTGCCTACGCCTGTTACGTACATGGGATACCTCTGGCTGCAACTGCCGTGCCTAGGGTGGCGGTTATCATCGCGCGGTGGAACTGCTGCTGCTCAGCAGCTCGCGCACGCCGGCGGGCTATCTCACGGATTACCTGCCCGAAATCCGCGCTTTCAGCGCCGGTATCCGGCGCGCAGCCTTCGTTCCATTCGCGGCCGTGCGTTTTTCCTGGGAGGAGTATGTCCGGCGCGTGGAACAAGCCACCGGATTCAGCTTGCAGATCGCACATGCGGCCTCCGATCTCGAAACAGCCGAGCTGATCGTCGTCGGCGGCGGCAACACCTTCCAGCTTCTCAAGGAATGCCGCGACCGGCGCTTGCTTGAAGTAATACGCGCGCGGGTCGAAAGCGGATGCCGTTATCTCGGCTGGAGCGCGGGCGCGGTGCTCTCGTGCCCGACCATCCGCACCACCAACGACATGCCCATTGTGGACCCTGGCGGCCTCGACGCGCTCGGCCTGGTCCCGTTTCAGATCAACGGGCACTATCTGAACCTGGTGCTGCCCGGCCACCACGGCGAGACGCGCGACGAGCGGCTGGAGGAATTTGTGCTCGCCAATCCGGGCCGGCCGGTGGTCGGGCTGCCGGAAGGCGACTGGATCCGGGTTTCCGGGGAATCGATGACGCTCGGCGGGCCGCATGCGGCGGTGTGGTTCGAGGAAGGACGCCGTTTTTCGGCGACAACCGGTCGATTTTCGGTTCTAGCGGGTCGCTGGAAACAACGCTAGGCAGCACGGCGCGCGCTGGCTACGCTTGCGCCAACTCGAAGCCAAGGAGGACCGAATGGACGCAGCCCTGGTAAATCGCCTGATTTCCTTTGTTCCCGACCGCTCGGCGCGCGCGCAGACCGGCAGCGTGTACACGCCGTCCGAAGCCGCGGCCTGCCGCTTCCCCGACCGCATGTCCTATCTCGGCAAGTTCCTGCACTGGCTCGGGCCGCTCGATCCGATGACCAAGGAAGACCAGCAGATCCTCGGCGTGCGCTCGAGCGGCGGACGCCCGCTGATGGCGGGCGAGGAGACGCTCGAGGAGTTGGGCGAGCTGGAAGACGTCGAATCCGAGGACGAGGCGGAGTCCATCCAGCTCTCGGAAACGGGAACGGCGATTGCTCAGCCCCACCCACCGTCAATCGTCGGAGGGTAGTCATGCTCAGCTGGGCCATTGGTTTCTTCATCCTCGCGCTGGTCGCCGCGTTCTTCGGATTCGGCGGCATCGCTTCCAGCGCAGCCGGCATCGCCAAGGTGCTCTTGGTTCTATTCGTCATCGCTTTCGTGGTCTCGCTGCTCCTCGGCTGGCGTGGCCGCGGAACCGGGACGCGCCGCGACCTCTTCTAAGGTTTAAGAAAGAGCGTCTGTAGGGCGCGCGGCCCGCGCTGCGCGCTCCAGTGCCCGTGCACCTTCGGATCGAAGGTGGCCCCGGGCGGCAGCGTATCCGCAGAGAAGAAGTGCTCGCCCGGCAGGAAGCGCCGGGTGCTGCCGTCCTGCAGTCCGATCTCCATTTCCCCCGCCAGGATGAACACCCACTGCGGCTGCGGCGTGCAGTGCCATTGGCTGCGGAACCCGACCGGGCTGTGGCGCAGCTGGTAGCCGCTCGCCGCGAAAACCTTCGACAGCATCGACTGCGGGTTGCCCTCGCTCAGCGCAATCGTCTCTTCGCGCCACTTCGCGCGGCCGTCCTCGGCGGTGTACAGCACGATCTTGGTGAAGGTCACGGTACGTCCTTTGCACGAGCTTATACCGTCGTCAACCTAAAGGAGTCGAAATGGCTGTCACACCAGAACGGCGCGCAAACGATCCCCGGACGTACAACGGGACCGAGCGACGCAAGGACGAGCACAAGGACGAGAATCGCGATCCCATCTCGGGCGCCCCCGGCGCGCATCCCGTGGGCACCGGATTGGGCGCTGCGGCCGGCGGCATGGCGGCGGGCGCGGCGGCAGGAACGGTCGCCGGGCCGGTCGGCACCATCGCCGGCGCCGCGATCGGCGCAGTGGTCGGCGGCCTTGCCGGCAAGGGCGTGGCCGAGATGATCGACCCGACCGCCGAAGAGGCCTACTGGGCGCAGAACTACGAGCGCCAGCCGTATTACGAGCGCGGCTACACCTATGCGGACTACCATCCGGGGTATCGCACCGGCTGGGAAGGGCGCGCGCGCTACGAAGGGCGCACCTTCGACGACGTCGAGCGCGAGCTGCAGGCCGACTACGAGCGCAACCGCGGCAAGTCGCGGCTGGAATGGGAGAAGAACCGGCACGCCGCGCGCGCAGCGTGGCAGCGCTTCGATCCCGACGAAGAGCCGCTGCAGGGTTCGCATTGAGGCTGCACTGAGCGCCCGGCTCCGCCGGCGCTGCGAAAAGCCCGCGCGAGCGGGCTTTTTTTTGAGGGTTGAGACATGCGCATGAAATGGTTCGCGACCGGCCTGCTGATCCTGGCGGCGATCGGCTACTTCATTTCGGAAAAATACCGGCTCTACTACCTGTCCGCGTTCACCGAGGCGGCGATGGTGGGCGCGCTCGCCGACTGGTTCGCGGTGGTGGCGCTGTTCCGCCGCCCGCTCAACCTGCCGATCCCGCACACCGCGATCATCCCGCGCAACAAGGACCGCATCGCGCGCGGCTTGTCCGAATTCATCCAGCACAACTTCCTCAGCGCCGGCGCGCTGGTGCAGCGCATCGCCGAGTTCCGCCCGGCGCACACGCTGTGCCGCTGGCTGCTGCAGCCGGCGAATGTCGACACCGTCGCCACCTATGCGTCGCGCTTCCTCGCCTATGCGCTGGCGGCGATCGACGACGCGCGCGTGCAGCGTTTCCTGCAGCGCACGGTGTCCGCCGGCATCGGCAAGCTCGATCTCGCCGGCGCCGCGGGGCAGTTGCTCGACCTCCTGACCGAGAACAAGCGCCATCACGCGCTGCTCGACGCCGCGCTCAACGGCCTCGACGACCTGCTGGCGAAGGAGGACACGCGCGGCTTCATCGCCGCCGAGGTGGCGAAGAGCGCGCCGCTGCTGAAAAAGCTCAGCGATCTGTTCTCGCTCAACCTCGACGAGCGCGCGGCGCTCAAGATCGTCGAGATCTCGATCGCCAAGATCTCGGAAGTGCGCCGCGACGGCGATCACGAGCTGCGCCGGAAATTCGACGAGTACGTGGCGGGATTCATCCGGCGCCTCAAGCACGACGCGGACACGAAGGCCGCGGTGGCGCGCCTGCGCGACGAGCTGCTGCAGAATCCCGCGCTCGCCGGCTATATCGCCGGCTTCTGGCAGCAGTTCCGCGACTGGCTGGCAAAAGACCTGCAGGAGCAGGATTCCGTCACCCGGGAGCGCATCGGCGCTCTGGTGCGCGCCTTCGCCGAGCAGCTCGAGGCCGACCGCGAGATCCGGCAATGGATCGACGAGCAGATCCTGAAGGCGCTGCCGCCGCTGGTCGAGGAGCACCGCGCCAAGATCGGCCGCTTCGTCGAGGACCAGATCAACGGCTGGCAGGAAAAAAAGCTGGTGGAAGAGCTCGAGCGCCACATTGGGGCGGACCTGCAGTACATCCGCATCAACGGCACGCTGGTCGGCGGCCTGGCGGGGCTGGTGATCGCGGCGCTGACGCAGCTCGCCACCTGATCTATTCGACGTCTGGCAACGGCGACGTGGGCGTTTGCCCGACGTGAATTTCAGGGATATCGCAGAGCGGATGAGCGTATAACGGATGGCCATGCCAATCTGCAAAATTCTCCACGTGAAGCATAAGGATTCCTTCCGCTGGAAGTGGCGCCACGAAGCCGCGGACGGGGACGTGAAGGAATCGGCGCAAAGCTATGCGCTTTACTACGAGTGCGTGATCGCGGCACGCGAAAACGGCTACGACCCGCGCCTGACGTGCGCCTGATTCCGCGCGTTCGCGCCTTCGAGGCGCGCGGCGTGTCGCTCAAGTATCCGTCGCGCAGCCGCAGCGGCGTGCGCGCCGACGACGGCGCGGTGATCCTGGCCATTCGAGCGCGCGACTTGCGCCGCCATCGGCGCGGCTCGCGTTGCGTGATCTGGAAGCCGGACGATGCGCGCATCGACCCGGGCGCCTCGCGCGACGAGCTGCTCGAACATTGCCGCCTGGCCGCGCTCCGTGGCAACGCGGAAGGACTGATTACGTATGGCGAAGCCGCAAAGGTCGATCCGGACGTGGTGCTGCCGATCCGCGTGGTGCGTCGCGGCGCGGAATACTGGGCGGAAATCAGCGCCTAGCGGCGCTTGAACATCTCGAGCATCGGCCGGCAGCGCTCCTCGACCTGCTTCGCGCTCGCGCGCAGGTCCGGCCCTTCGATCAGCCAGACGTACTGACCGCCCCGCAGCACCAGCGCCGCGGCGTGGAAAGCGTCCTGCTCGGTGCTGAAGTGCACCGCGACCAGACGCTGCAGCGCCTCCTTGTCGACCTTGCTGGGCGCCGGTGACGTCGCGTAATAGAGCGCGTAAGCCATCGATCGAAAATGCTAGGCCCACCGCGCGCCGCCTTGGGTAAGGTTGTGTCAGGCCTTGAACTTGCAGCAGGCCCGGATGATGAGGCTCCTGATTCTTTTTCTTTTGTTTGCTTTTTCCGGCTTGCTCGCCGGCTGCGAACGCAATTCCGGCGTGCAGCGGCAGGGCGCCAACGAAGGCAAGGCGATGCAGTCCGCCGGCAGCGGCAGCGCGAACGAGGGCAAGGCCGCGGGCGCCGCAAGGTAATTCGGGGTCAGGGTCGCAATTCGTGTTTCACGTACGTGCAAACAGAATTGCGACCCTGACCCCGAATTACCTCGTCCGGTACTTGTCGATCGCGCCGCGCGCGAGCGACATGCCGTGCCCCGGCCGGTCGGGAATGCGGAAGCGGCCGCCGCGGCACTCGGGCAGCGCCTCGAACAGGTCTGGCGGCGCCCAGTCCATGTACTCCACCAGGAAGCCGTTCTGCAGCGCGCCGACCACGTGCAGCGAGATCTCGTGCACCACGTGCGGGGACACCTGCACGCCGTGCGCCGCGGCGAGGTGGCCGATCTTCAGCGTCTCGCTGAAGCCGTTGGCGCGGCACACGTCGGGCATGAGGTAGGTCGCGGCGTTGCGCTCGACCAGCTCGCGGAACTCGTAGCGCGTGTAATTGTTTTCGCCCGTTGCCACCGGGATGCGGATTTTCTCCGCCACTTCCGCGCACGCGCGGATGTCGTCGGCCAGGACCGGCTCTTCATACCAGACCAGATCGAGGTGCTCGAGCTCCGCCGCCTGGCGCAGGTTGCCGAGCACGTCGAGGCGCTGATTCACGTCGACCATCATGCGCACGTTCGGCCCGAGCGCGCGCTTGACTGCCTCGGCGCGCGCGCGGTTCACCTTCGGGTCGGGGTCGTGGATCTTCATCTTGTAGTAGCGGCAGCCCTGCGCGGCGTACTTCTCCGCTTCGCGCACCAGGTCGTCGATGGTGTACTTCGCCCAGCCGCCGCTGCCGTAGCACGGGATGCGGTGGCGCACCGCGCCCCACAGCTTGAACAGCGGCTTGCCGTACGCCTTGCCGGTGATGTCCCACAGGCCGATGTCGAGCGCTGAAAGGGCGTAGGCCGCGGCGCCCTGTTTCTTCATGCCCATGTCGACGCGGAACATCTTTTCCCACAGGTAGCCGACATAGGTGGGGTCTTCGCCGATCAGCGCCGGCTTCAGGCGCTCGACGTAGGCATGCACCGCCTCGGCGCCGCCGCCGCCGAAGACCAGGCTGTAGCCCAGGCCGTGGATGCCTTCATCGGTGGCGATCTGGGCGACGACCAGCTTGTGCTGGGGGTACTGCAACGCCATCGGCTTCGGCGTTGGAACGGTGAGGACGCAGGTGTCGACGGCGGTGACCTTCATGGCGCCGCGATGCTAGCTTACTTCTTGGGCTTTTCCTTCTTGCCTTTCGCGTCTTCCTTCCGGGGCGCCGTTTCGGGCGCGGTGGCGCCGCTGCCGGCCGTGGTGGACACCTGCTTTACCTTGATTCGCGTGTTGGCGTCGATCCAGATGAAGCCATCGTCTTCATTGTTCGCCGCAGCAATGCCAAAGGGCAATCCGAGCATGCTGGCGAGCAACAAGTAACGCAAGAAGGCCATCCCCGAAACGTGCAATTGCCGTGCCTATAATCGTTCAGAGGAGACACCCATGCGCATCGCGCTCTTGCTGCTGATTTCCGTTCTCACGGCCTGTGCCCAGAACCCGCAGAACCCGCAAAGCCCGCCGCAGTTCCGCCCCGATCCCAACTGGCCGCAGCCGCTTGCCGAGGAGAACGGCGTGCAGCTCGTCTTCGGCCAGGTCGCGGGTATCGCGGTGAACGAGAAGAACGGCCATGTGTGGATCATCCATCGGCCGTCGACGCTGCTGCCCGACGAATGGGACGCGAAGAGCAACCGCCCGGTGACGCACCGTTGCTGCAAGTCCGCCCCGCCGGTGATGGAGTTCGACGCTTCCGGCAAGTACCTGCGCGGCTGGGGTCCGAGCGGTCCGCAAGTCCAGTGGCCGAAGACCGAGCACGGCATTTACATCGATCCCGACGGCAACGTGTGGATCGCCGGCAACGGCAACGAGGACCACCAGATCCTGAAGTTCCGGCCCGACGGGCAGTTCCTGATGCAGATCGGACGTCCCGGCAAGTCGGAGGGCAGCAACAGCCGCGTGCAGCTTGGGCGCCCGGCGCACATGGTGCTCTCGGGCAAGGAGCTGTTCGTGGCCGACGGCTACGGCAACCGCCGCGTGGTGGTGTTCGACGCCGACACCGGCGCCTATAAGCGCCACTGGGGCGCGTACGGCGACACGCCGAGCGACGCCGCGCTGCCGCCCTACGATCCGGCGGCGCAGCCGTCGCGCCAGTTCGGCAACCCGGTGCACTGCGTGCGCGTGTCGAACGACGACAAGGTCTACGTCTGCGACCGGCAGAACAACCGCATCCAGGTGTTCGGCAAGGACGGCAAGTTCCAGACCGAGTTCCGTGTCGAGGTCGAGACGCGCGCCAACGGCGCGGTGTGGGACATGGTGCTGTCGCACGACGCGGCGCAGAAATACATGTACGTCGCCGACGGCGCGAACGGGCGCATCTACGTGCTGCAGCGCGCGGACGGCAAGGTGGTGAGCTCGTTCGGCCGCACCGGCCGCATGCCGGGCGAGTTCAAGTGGATCCACAACCTCGCCATCGACCGCGACGGCAACCTCTACACCTCGGAGGTCGGCTTCGGCCGGCGCATCCAGAAGTTCGTGCGCAGCGGCGGCGCGTTCTGAACCCCCTCAAGGACAAGCTCGCGCGCGGCGAGCTCACCGCGTCGATGACCGTGCGCCTGGTGTCGAGCGTCGAGATCGTGCGCATCGCCAAGACCGCGGGCTTCGACGCGATCTACATCGACCTCGAGCACTCGGCGTTCTCGATCGAGACCACCTGCCAGATCTCGGTGATGGCGCTCGAGGCAGGCGTGCCGGCGCTGGTGCGTGTGCCGGCGCGCACCCCGGAATACATTTCGCGCGTGCTCGACGGCGGCGCGCTCGGCGTGATCGCGCCGGGCGTGCGCTCGCCCGACGAGGCGCGCGAGGTGGTGGCGGCGGCGAAGTATCCGCCGCTCGGCGCGCGCGGCATGTCGACCGGCCTCGCGCATCTCGGATTTCGCAGCATGCCGCCGGCGGAAGCGCTGCCGAAGATGAACCACGCCACCATGGTGATCGTGCAGCTCGAGTCGGCGGCCGGCCTCGCGGCGATCGAGGACATCGTCGCGGTGAAAGGCGTCGACATGGTGCTGATCGGCACCAACGATTTCCTCGCCGACCTCGGCCGCCCCGGCGAGTACGACCACCCGAAAGTGCGCGAAGCCTACGAGCGCACCATTGCCGCCTGCCGCAAGCACGGCAAGCACTGCGGCGTCGGCGGACTGAGCTCGCGGCCGGATCTCGTGCAGCAGTTCGTGGCGATGGGTGCGCGTTTCGTTTCCACCGGGACGGATCTGGGGTTTCTTCTGGCCGCGTCCATGGAACGTGCCAAGCAGGTAAGGAGCCTCAAGCTATGAGAACGCTGCTCCTGGCCCTGCTGCTTTGCGTGACCTCCGCCTTCGCGCAATACCCCAATAAGCCGATCCGCATGATCGTGCCGCTGGTTCCCGGCGGGAACCAGGACATCGTGGCGCGCGCGGTCGCCGAAGAGGTTTCGAAAAATTTGGGCCAGCCGGTCGTGGTCGAGAACCGTCCCGGGCAGAGCGCGATCATCGGCACCCAGTTCGTGAAGAACTCGCAGCCCGACGGCTACACGCTGCTCTCCGTCGCGGTCACTTTCGCGCGCGTGCCGGCGGTGGTGAAGGCGGCGGGCTACAACGCCGTCACCGACTTCACCGGCGTGAGCCTGGTGTGCCGCATCCCGCAGGTTCTGGTGGTGCATCCGGCGTTCCCGGCGAAGAGCGTCCAGGAGCTGATCGCGGCAGCGAAGGCGCGGCCCGGGGAAGTGTCGTTCGGCAGCTCGGGCAACGGCTCGACCGGCCACGTCGCCGCGGAGATGTTCATGCGCATGACCGGCACCCGGCTGCTGCACGTCGCCTACAAGGGCAACGCGCAGGCACTGGTGGACGTGATGGGCGGCCAGATCAACATGATGTTCGACCAGGTGAGCACCTCGGGCCCGCAGGTGAAGGGCGGCAAGGTGCGCGCGCTCGGCGTCACGACCCTCTCGCGCACCGCGGTGCTGCCCGACGTGCCGTCGCTGCACGAGCTCGGCCTGACCAACTTCGAGGACGTGACCTGGAACGGTATCGTCGCTCCGGCGGCAACGCCGAAGGAAATTCTCAACCGGCTGCACGGCGCCATCGCAAAGATCATGAGCAACGAGGAATTCAAGAAGCGATACCTCGAACGCGGCATCGAGCTGGCGGCCAGCGAGTCGCCCGAGCAGTTCAGCGCCTACATCCGGTCGCAGGCCGAAGGCTTCGCCGACCTGGTGCGCGAAGCGGGCATCAAGGTCGAATGAACAAATTGGTTTTCCTGCTTTGGCTGTTGCTGGGGACGGCGCATGCGTTCCCGACCAAGCCCGTGCGCATCATCGTCGCGTTTCCGCCCGGCGGCGGCACCGACATCGTCGCGCGCCTGATCGCCGTCCCCCTGGGCGAAGCGTGGAAGCAGCCGGTGGTGGTCGAGAACCGCGCCGGCGCAAGCGGTGTGATCGGCACCGAGATCGCGGCCCGGGCGGATGCCGACGGCCACACGCTGTTCATGGCCACCATGGGCAACATGACCGCCAACCAGCACCTCTACCCGAAGATGGCGGTCGACCCGCTGCGCGCGTTCGCGCCGATCACCAAGGTGGTCGACGTGCATTTCGTGTTCATGGCCAACCCGGCGCTGCCTGCCGACGGCGTGCCCGAGCTGATCGCGCTCGCCAAGAGCAAGCCCGGCCAGATCCACTACAGCTCTTCGGGTCCGGGCGGCGCGCCGCATCTCGCGATGGAATTGTTCAAGCGTCAGGCCGGCGTCGACCTGACGCACGTTCCTTACAAGGGCAGCGGGCCGGGCATGACCGACCTGCTCGGCGGCCGGGTGATGCTGACCATGGACAGCCTGCTGCAGGGCCTGCCGCACATCAGGGCCGGCAAGCTGCGCGCGCTCGCGGTGCTCGGCCCGAGGCGCTCGGCGCTGCTGCCGAACGTGCCGACCATGGCCGAGGCCGGCGTCGCGGCGTATTCGCTCACCAACTGGTTCGGACTGCTCGCGCCGGCGGGCACGCCGAAGGACGTGCTGGCGAAGGTGCATGCCGACGTGGTGAAGGTTCTCGCCGAGCCCGAACTCCGAAAGAAGATCGCCGAAATGGGCGCCGACGTGGTCGGCAACTCGCCCGAAGAGTTCGGCGCGTGGATGCGCGCCGAGTCGGCGCAGTGGGCCGAGATCATCAAGAGCGCCAACATCAGGCCCGAGTGAACGTCGCTGCAGATCGGGTTCGCGAGCAGATCGTCTCCATCTTCACCGCCTGGGGGATGGACGCTGGCCCCGTGCGCACCGCTGCCGAGGTCATGGTCGAGACCGACCTGATGGGGGTCGACTCGCACGGCGTGTCGATGCTGATGGATTACGACGAGGCCCGCCGGCGCGGCAAGCTCAACCTCAAGGCGAGGCCCAAGGTGGTGCGCGAAGGCCCGGTCACCGCGCTGGTCGACGCCGACGCCGGCCTCGGCCATCCGGCCGCGGTGATGGGTATGGACCTGGCGATCAAGAAAGCGCAAACGCTGCAGGTGGGAGTCGTCACCGTGTTCAACTCCCACCATTTCGGCGCTGCCGGCTATTACGCGGCGATGGCGTCGAAAGCGGGGATGGTCGGCATGGTGACCAGCGCGACGCGCACCATCGGCGTGGTACCGACACGCGCCAAGGTGCCGGTGCTCGGCACCAACCCGATCGCCTTCGCCGCCCCGGCGAAGCGCAACGCGCCGTTCCTGCTCGACATGGCCACCTCGGCCGCGGCCAACAACAAGATCAAGGTCTACGGCCTGAATGGCAAGAAGATTCCCAGGGGCTGGGTGTTCGACGATGCCGGCAACGCCGTCACCGATCCCGATGCGGCGCTGGACATCCTCTACAAAACGAAGAAAGGCGGCCTCACGCCGCTCGGCGGTACGCCCGAGATGTCGAGCCACAAGGGCTACGGCCTCGCGCTCATGGTGCACATCCTCGGCGGCGCGCTGTCGGGCGCCAGCTTTTCTCCCATCAGGATTCGAACTCAAAAATCTTCGGATCCGGATCGCCTCGGCCATTTCTTCCTCGCCATCGACCCGAAGGCGTTCCGTCCCGACGGCGCGTTCGAGGACGACCTCGACGCGGTGATCGACGTGCTGCACGAAACCCCGCCGCTCGATCCGGCGCAGCCGGTGCTGGTGCCCGGGGATCCCGAAGCCGCGACGCGACAGAAGCGTCTCGAGGATGGGATACCGGTGCCGCAGACGCTGCTTGAAAAAATCAAGGGGGTTTGCGAGCGCAGCGGCGTTCCCTGCATCCTCGAATGAACTGCGACAGCCACTTCCACGTCTTCGGTCCCGCGGAGCGCTATCCCTACGCCGGCGACCTGCGCTACAAGCCGCCGCATGCTCCTTTGAATGACTATCTGGCTCATGCAGCGTCCCTGGGGATAGATCGATACATCTTCGTACAACCCAGCGCATATGGACGCGACAACACGTGCATGCTCGACGCGATGCGCGACGTCGGGCCCGAGCGCTGCCGCGGCATCGTCGACATCGACGAGAACGCGAGCGATGCCGCGCTCGAGCGCTTGCATGCCGCCGGCGTGCGCGGCGTGCGCATCAATGTGAATCCGATCAAACCGCCGGAGCCAGGTTTTTCGAAAACCATGTTGCCCAGGATCGCGCGCATGGATGCGCGCTGCGCCGAATTCGGCTGGATGCTGGATTTCCTTGCGCCGGGCTGGCTGACGCGCGAGCTGATGCCGACGATGGCGCAACTCAAATCGCCTTACTCGGTGGCTCACATGGGGATGTTCCTGGCGACGGATGGCGTTCCGGCGGATTTCGTGGAGTTCGTGAAAACCCATCCAAGGTGCTGGATCAAGCTCACCGGGGTGTACCGGATGTCCAAAATGCCGGCTTTCGGCGACGCGGCGCCAATCGCGCGCTCGCTGATCGCGGCGGCGCCCGACCGCGTGATTTGGGGCAGCGACTACCCGCACCTGTCGTTCGCGCACGAGGTGCATACGGAGGAGCTGTTTGACCTGCTCGAGACGTGGGCGCCCGACGAGCGCATGCGGCGCATGATCCTTTCGGACAATCCCGCACGCTGCTTCGGCTTTTAGGCACGCGCTTTGCTCGAAGGGTGGGCCATGAAACCCACTCTCCTAGTAGTCTCCGTCGCGCTCGCACTCGGCACGCTCGCCGCCTGCGACCGCAACCCGAATCCCCAGCAGCGCCCGGCCACCACGCCGCCGTCCAGCACGGCGCCGTCGAGCACGGCTCCTTCGAGCGCTGCCACCGGATCATCCGGGACGACCACCTCTTCCACGTCCAGCACGGCGAAGAGCGACGGCGCGCACCCGCCCGCGCAGGGCCAGGTCGACGCCAAGCAGCCCGAGCAGCAGAAGGACTTCCAGCAGAAGGGCGACAGCGCCGGCCCGAAGAAGTAGCTAGGTAAGCTCTTTTCGTACGATCGCAGCGCCTTCGGCCAGCGACTTGAGCTTGCCGAAGGCGGCTTCGCGCGTCAGGTACTTCATGCCGCAATCGGGCGCCACGACCAGGCGCTCGGCGGGTACATGCTTGAGCGCGGCGCGAATGCGCTCCGCGACCTGC
>Ga0068867_100000734_pt1 | contig 21968 bp, 18 predicted proteins | sample KBSMisM32_FD_65649 | JGI IMG/M metagenome (GOLD analysis project Ga0068867, IMG submission 65649) | Miscanthus rhizosphere microbial communities from Kellogg Biological Station, Michigan, USA - KBS Miscanthus M3-2 | ecosystem: Host-associated > Plants > Roots > Rhizosphere > Soil ...
CAGGCCGAAGTCCGACGGGTGCACGTAGAAGGTGTGCACGGCGCCGTCGCGGCACTCGGAGACCTTGGTGTAGCCGGTCGTCGAGATCTCGTCGAGGCCGTCGGACCCGTGCACCACCCACGCGCGCGTCGAGCCGAGCATCATCAACGCGCGCGCCAGGAGCTCGGTGAGCTCGGGGCGCGGCACGCCGACGATCTGCCGCGTCGCGCGCGCGGGATTGGTGAGGGGGCCCAGCAGGTTGAACGCCGTCCGCAGACCGAGCTCGCGGCGTGTCGGGCCCGCATGGCGCATCGACGGATGGAACGTCGGCGCGAAGAAGAACGCGATCCGCGCCTCGCGCAGGCAGCGCTCCACCACCGGAGGCGGCGCCCCCACGTTGACGCCGAGCGCCTCGAACACGTCGGCGCTGCCGCACTGGCTCGACACCGAGCGGTTGCCGTGCTTGGCCACGGTGAGCCCGGCGCCGGCAATCACGACGGCGGCGGTGGACGAGACGTTGAAGGTGCCAGCCCGGTCGCCGCCCGTGCCGCAGGTGTCGAACACCTCGCCCGCCGGCGCCGTCACCGGCACCGCGTGTTCGCGCATCGTGCGGGCGAAGCCGACAATCTCGTGCGGCCGCTCCCCCTTCATGGCCAGCGCCGTCAACAGCCCTGCGAGCGCCCCGGGCGCGGCGCGCCCTGCCATGACCTCGCGCATCGCCGCCGAGGCCTCCGCCTCGGTCAGGTCCTCGTGGCGGACCACCTTCTCGACGAGCGCGCTGAGCGAGATCGGTGCGGGTTCGGACATCACCGCCTCACAGGTCGAGGAAGTTGCGCAGGATGCGCTTGCCTTCGTCGGTCAGCACCGACTCGGGATGGAACTGGACGCCGTGCACGGGGTAGGACACGTGCCGCACGCCCATGATCGTCCGGTCTTCCTTGGTGTGCGCCGAGGCCTGCAGCTGCGACGGAAAGCCGTCGCTGGCCACGACCAGCGAGTGATACCGGCCGGCCTGGAACGGCGACCCGACGCCGTCGAAGATCCCCTTGCCGTCGTGCACGACGGTGGACGTCTTGCCGTGCATCGGCGCGGTGGCGCGTTTCACGACGCCGCCGTAGACCATGCCGATCGCCTGGTGGCCCAGGCACACACCCAGGATCGGCGTGCTCGGCCCGAAGCGCCGGATGACGTCCATCGACACGCCGGCATCCTCGGGGCGCCCCGGTCCCGGCGAGATGACGATGTGCTCCGGTGTCATCTCGGCGACCTCGTCGACGCTCACCTGGTCGTTGCGCCGCACACGCACCTCGGCGCCGAGCTCGCCGAGGTACTGCACGAGGTTGTAGGTAAACGAATCGTAGTTGTCGATGACGAGAACCATGTGTCTCTCAGGCAGGCCCGAAGGCCTGCAGCTACGTGCCTAAGACAATCCGTTTTGGGCGAGTTCGAGCGCGCGCAGCACGGCCCTCGCCTTGTCTTTCGTTTCTTCGTACTCCGCCGTCGGATTCGAGTCGGCGACGATCCCGGCGCCGGCCTGCACGTAGGCGCGCCCGTTCTCGATCAGCACCGTCCGGATGGTGATGCAGAAATCGAGGTTGCCGGCGAAGTCGAGGTAGCCCACCGCGCCGGCGTAGACGCCGCGGCGGCTGGTCTCGAGCTCGGCGATGATCTCCATCGCCCGCACCTTCGGCGCGCCCGACACCGTGCCGGCGGGAAAGCACGCGACGAGCGCGTCGAGCCGGTCGTGCTGATCGTCGAGCTTGCCCTCGACGATCGACACCAGGTGCATCACGTGCGAGTAGCGCTCGAGCGTCATGTAGGTGGGGACGCGCACGGTGCCGTACTTCGCGACCCGCCCGATGTCGTTGCGGCCGAGATCGACCAGCATCACGTGCTCGGCGCGCTCCTTCTCGTTGCGCTTCAGCTCCTCGCCGAGCCGCACGTCCTCTTCTTCGGTGCGGCCGCGCGGCCGGGTGCCGGCAATCGGGTGCGTCTGCACCTGCCGTCCTTCCACACGCACCAGCATCTCGGGCGACGACCCGACAATCGACCGGCCGCCGACGCGCAGGAAGTACATGTAGGGCGACGGGTTGACGTGCCGCAGCGCGCGGTAGACCGTGAACGGATCGGCGTCGATCGACGCCTCGAAGCGCTGCGACAGCACCACCTGGTAGATGTCGCCGGCCGCGATGTATTCCTTGGCCGTCTTCACGTTCGCCTCGAACTGCTCGCGCGTCACGTTGGACGTCACCTCGAGCGGCTGGCCGGAGGGGGGCACGGTCTTCGACAGCGCGCGCTCGAGCTCGCGCTCGACGAATTCCACCTTCGCGCACGCGAACTGGTAGAGCGACTCGAGATCCTCGTCGCCGCTGATGCGCGCGTTGGCAATGATGAGGATGCGGTGCCGCACGTGATCGAAGGCGAGCACCGTGTCGAAGAGCATGAAACCGGCTTCGTCGTCCTCGCGCGCGGCGGCCTGCAGTTCCACCGGCTCGAACCAGGCGGCCGCGTCGTAGCCGACGTAGCCGACGGCGCCGCCCGTGAAGCGCGGCAACCCGGGCACGAACGGCGAGTGGAACCCCGCCATCAGCTCGCGGATGGTGGCGGTGAACGACTTGTCGGACTCGGTCGTCTCGCCGGCGCGGTCGATGAGCACCTTGCCGGCGCGGGCCCGCACGATCAGAAACGGGTCCTTGCCGAGGAACGAGTAGCGCGCCACCTGCTCGCCGCCCTCGACCGACTCGAGCAGGAACGCATAGTCGGCGTGCTCCGCCACCTTGAGAAACGCCGAGACCGGTGTCAGGAGGTCCGCGACGATCTCTTTGTAGACGGGCACGAAGGTGCCCCTCTGCGCCAGCTCTTTGAACGCGTCGAACGTCGTGATCTGCATCGCTACTTCGTCGCCTCTCGTGTCACTTCCGCCGTTCGTCCCAGCGCGTTGAGCGCCGCTTTCCGCATCACGCCCGGTTCCGGGCGCTGTCCGGTCCACCATCCGAACTGCCGCTCCGCCTGCGCGATGAGCATCGGCAGGCCGTCGAGCACCACGCACCCGGCGCGGCGCGCGTCGGCAATCAGCGCCGAGTCGCCGTCGCCGTAGGTGAGGTCGTACACAGCGCGCCCGTCCAACGGCTCCCCCGCCATGGGCGACTCCTGCCGCCGGTTCCCGCCGCCGAGCGGCGTGCAGTTCACCAGCAGGTCCCACGATCCCCTGGCTGGCGGCATCGAGGCTGCCGCCGCGCCGAAGGCCGTCGCGACCTCGGCGGCCTGCGCCACGCGCCGCGCGTGCACGGTCACTCGCACGCCGCGCGCCACGAGCGCGGCCACCACAGCCCGTGCCGACCCGCCCGCGCCGAGCACGGATGCCCGCATCCCCACGATGGCGTTGGGGGCCAGATCCTCGAGCGGCGCGAGGAAACCGTCGACGTCGGTGTTCGTAGCGGCCCAGCCAGTGCTGCCCTGGCGTCGCAACGTGTTGGCGGCTCCGACGGCCGCCGCGATCGGTTCCTTCACGGCTGCCGCCTCGAGCGCGTCGAGCTTGAACGGGATCGTCACGCTCGCGCCCTCGAAGCCCATGGCGTCGGCATAGGCCAGAAAGTCACCGAAGTCGTCGGTCGTCAGCGGCACGTAGACCGCGTCGATCCCGGCCGCCGCAAACGCGGCGTTGTGCATCACCGGCGAGAGCGAGTGCATCGCGGTCCGGCTCACCACCCCGAAGAGCCGCGTGGCCGGGCCGATGGTCCGGAAGCGGAACACGTCGCGCATGCGAACCGCCGGCATCTGTCCGGGGGCCACCGCCTGCCCGGCAAACGTCCACCGCGAGCCGTAGCGGGTGGCGAGGAGACGCGACGGCACGCCCGGCTCCCCCATCCCGACCACCACCGCGCCACCCTCGTCCCCGATGGCCCGCAGCGGGAGCGTGTCGGAGAGCCGGTGCGCCGCGTACGCCACCTTGATCGTGCCGGCGCCGGTGCGCCGCATCGCGGCCACGCGATCGTCCAGCCCCGCGGGGATGCCGGTGAAGTCGTGAAACGACACGACGATCCGCCCCGGATCGACGGCAATCACGTCGTCGAAGCCCGCGCGCCATTCCACGTCCACGAACTCCGCGCCCGCCGCGAGCGCCTGCCGCAGAATGCCCCGCCGCTCTTCTTCCGAGCCGTCGAACCGGCCACCCTCCCAGGCGGCCCGGCAGGTCACGACCGCCGGCAGGCGCCGGCCCCGCAGGGCGCCGGCCACGTCCACGTCGCGGACGCCGTCCAGGCGCAGCTCGACCATGTCGGCCACCATGGCGGCATCACGGGCCGCCAGCAGGTCGCGCATCGTGGCGCCCGTTACGGTTTCGCACAGTTGTGCCATGCCGTCAGTCGTGGGGGCCACCTTCAGGTGGCCCGTTCCCCAAAAACAAAACGCCCCTTCAACCGCGAGGCTGAAGGGGCGTTGAATCCGTCTTACTTCTTACCGAATGCGCCAGGCGCTCTCAGACGCTGGACGCCGCCCCCTCTGCAGTCCGATACCACCACCAATAGCTGGCGTTCAGGACCGACACGACGGGGCGAAACAGAGCGCTCATTGGCGACAAAACAGGTGGACGGCAGAGTAGCGCAGCTTTGAACGACGTGTCAACCGGCGTGCCCACAGTCCTTGCAGTTTCAGAGGTTTACCCGTATCTTGAGGGAAGGCGGGCCGGCCCCCGCTCCCCCGAAATGACCGCATTATGACGACCCGCTCGCGCGCCGTCCTTGCCGTACTGCTGATGTGTCTCGCTGCCGGGCTGCCGGCCCAGACACGCACGTTCCCCGTGGACGATCTCAAGCCCGGCATGGTGGCCATCGGGCGCACCGTGTTCGAGGGCGATCGTCTCGATGAGTTCAAGGCCCACATCCTGGGCGTGCTTCGCAACACCATCGGTCCGCGGCGCAATCTGATCCTGGCCCGGCTCGAGGGCGGCCCGCTCGCCAACACCGGCGTGATTGCCGGCATGAGCGGCAGCCCGGTGTACATCGACGGCCGGCTCGTCGGGGCGGTGTCCTATTCGCTCGGGCAGTTCGCGAAGGAGCCGATCGCCGGCATCACGCCGTTCGACGAAATGCTGGAGGCCGCGACACTCCCCTCGCCGCGCCGGCCGGTCGCGCGCGTGGAGCTCACGACGCCGATCACGCAGGACGGGCTGCGCGCCGCGTTGTCGCAGGCGTTTGCGTGGACGAAGCCGTTCGCGGACAGTCCGAACGACGTGCAACTCTTCGGCGACGCGGCCGTGAATGCCGGCATCGGAACGCTCTTGAGACCGATCGCCACACCGATCACCCTCGGCGGCTTCGACCCCAGCGTAATCGACCCTGTCGCGGGCGCCTTCCGTGATCGCGGCTTCCTGCCGGTGATGGCGGGCGGATCGATGAAGATGGCAGCCGCGCAGCAGGGCACGGCAGCGTCCGCGCCGCGGCCACTCCGTCCGGGTGATCCGATCGGCGTCGCGCTGATGAGCGGCGACCTCGAGCTCGGCGCCACCGGTACCGTCACCGAAGTGGCGGGCGATCGCATCTACGCCTTCGGGCATCCCTTCTACGGCCTCGGCCCCACCGCCTTCCCGCTCACGCGCGCCTATGTCCACGTCGTGCTGCCGAGCCTGACCAGCTCGATGAAGATCGCCAGCACCGGCGACGTGATTGGCACCGTGCTGCAGGACCGCGCCACCACCATCGCGGGCACCCTCGGGGCCGGGCCGTCGATGATCCCGATCACGCTCAACCTGAATGCCGAGCGCGGCACGCGCAAGACGTTCAAGATGGCGATGGTGCGCGATCAGCTGTTCACCCCGCTCCTCGCGTATCTCTCCGTCCTCAACACGCTGACGTCGTACGAGCGCGAGAACGGCGTGGCCAGCTACGCGGTGCACGGCAGCGCGCAGATCAAGAACCACGCGCCGCTCGCCTTCGAGGATCTCTTCAGCGGCGATCAGCCGTCGGTGGGCGCGGCCGCCTCGGTGGTGACGCCGATCAACGTGCTGCTCCGCAACACCTTCGAGGACGTCGAAATCGACGCCCTCACGCTCGACATCCAGGCCAGCGAACAGGCGCGCAGCGCGACGGTGGAACGCGTGTGGCTCGACGGCACCCGCGTGAAGCCGGGCAGCACCGTGAACATCAAGGTGCTGCTGCGTTCGTACCGCGGCGAGGAGATCATGAAGTCGCTGGCGATGCAGGTGCCCGCCAACGCGCGCGGCAGCCTGTCGGTGATGGTCGCCGACGGCGTGCGGCTCGGGCAATGGGAGTCGCGCGAGCTGCAAGTGCAGCCGCTGCAGACGCGCGGCGTGCCGCAGCTCCTGCAGGTGCTCAACAGCGCGCGGAAGAACAACCGGCTCTACGTGCGGCTGATCACCCGCGACGGCGGCGCCATCGTCAAGGGCGAACCGCTGACCGCCCTCCCCCCGTCGGTGCTGGCCGTGATGGAAGCGGATCGAAGCGGCGGCAGCTTCCGGCCGCTCCAGAGCGCCGTGCTCGGCGAATGGGAGATCCCCACGGACCTGGCCGTCTCCGGCTCGCGCACACTCACGCTCCCTCTAGAGGATTGACGCTCTCATGCTCACGCGTAGCACCCGCCTCGCGGCGACCCTGATCGGCTGCGCGGTGGTGGCGGCCGCCGTCGGCGCGGCCTCGCCCACCTTCTGGCAGACCGCAACCGAGGCCGACTTCCTCCGCGGCGAGGTGGAGAACCTCGCCATCGACCCGTTCGGCCGCCTGACGCTCGGCCCGAGCACCTCGCCGGTCTACGAGGCCAGCGCGCCGTTCCTCTGGGCGACCGCCACGGCCCCGGACGGCACGCTCTACGTCGGCAGCGGCAACGAGGGCCAGGTCTACAAGATCGACGCGAACGGACGCGGCCAGGTGTTCTTCGACTCCGATGAACTGGAAGTGCACGCGCTCGCCGCGGTGCCGGGCGGCGGCGTCTACGTCGCCACGTCGCCCAACGGCAAGATCTACAAGGTCGACGCGGGCGGCAAGGCCACCACGTTCTACGACCCGCCGGACGCCTACATCTGGAGCCTCGTGGTCGATCGCACCGGCACGGTATACGCCGGCACCGGCGACAAGGGGACGATCTACAAGATCACGCCGGACGGACGCGGCACGGTGTTCTATCAGGCCAAGGCAACGCACGCGATGACGCTGGCCTTCGATCGCGAGGGCCGCCTGATCGCCGGCACCGGATCGCCCGGCCGCGTGTTCCGGCTCGACGCGAACGGCAAACCGTTCGTCCTCTTCGACTCGAGCTACTCCGAGATCCACCAGATCCGCGTGGACCCGGCCGGCAACATCTACGCGACGGCGCTCACCGGCCGTCCTGGCGGGGGCGGAGGCGGCGGCGACGCCCCGGCACCACCGCCTCCAGCCGGACCGCCTCCGGTGGCGACCGTGTCCACCGAGATCACGGCCGTCGCCGTGGCGGACATCAGCGTGTCGGCATCGCCGGCCCAGTCAGGCGGCAGGCCGGGCGGAGCCGCGGCGGGCGCGGTGTTCCGCATCACGCCCGATGGCGCCACCGACGTACTCTGGGAAACGCGCGAGGACACGCCGTACGACCTGGCGTTCGAATCCGGCGGCAGCGTGCTCGTCGCCACGGGCGGCAAGGGCAAACTGTTCCGTCTGAGCGGCGATCCCGCCCGCGCGACGCTCGTCGCCCGCGCCGACGCGCAGCAGGTGACGACCCTCACGACCGATCGCACCGGACAGGTCCTGTTCGGCACGTCGAATCCCGGCAAGATCTTCCGCCTCTCGGCGGCTCGCGCCGACCGCGGCACGTTCACGTCCGATGTGCGGGACGCGCAGACCGTGGCCACGTGGGGTGCCATCAAATGGCAGGGGCTGGTCCCGCCGGGAACGCGCGTGGAAGTGTCCACGCGCAGCGGCAACACCAAGACGCCGGATGAAGCCTGGAGCGACTGGAGCTCCCCGTACGCGACGCCGGACGGCAGCGCGATCACGAGCCCCCGTGCGCGCTACCTGCAGTGGCGGGCCGTGCTCGTCGGCAGCGGCCGTACGGATGCGCCGCTCCTCACGTCGCTGACCGCCGCCTACCTGCCGCGCAACGCCCGTCCGCGCGTCACCTCCATCACCGTGCACACGCCGGGCACGGTGTACCAGCGCCCCTTCCCCACGGGCGAGCCTGAGATTGCCGGGTTCGACGGCGAGACGCCGGAGCGGCGCGCGGCGGCGCAGCTGCAGGGCAGCGCCGGCTCCGGTCCGAATATCGGACGCCGCGCCTACGAGAAGGGGCTGCTCACCTTCATCTGGCGCGCGGAGGACGAGAACCGCGACGACTTGGTCTACGACCTGCAGTACCGGCGCGAAGGCGAGACGACGTGGCACACGCTGAAGCAGGGGCTCACCGACGCCATCTTCGTGTGGGACACGACGTCGGTGCCGAACGGCCGCTACACCGTGCGCGTGGTGGCCTCGGACGCGCCGTCGAATTCGGCCGCCAGCGCGCTCACCGGCGACATGGAGAGCACGGCGTTCGACATCGACAACACGCCGCCGGTCATCACCGTGAACGCCGTTCGCCGCGAAGGCGGCCGGATCACGTTCGTCTTCGAGGTCAGGGACGACAACTCGGCCGTGCAGAAGGTGGAATACTCGCTCGACGGCGACCGGTGGCAGGCGGTGTATCCGAAGGACGGGATCGCCGACTCGCGCTTCGAGCAGTACGAGCTGGCCATCCCGGATACGCAGGGCGCGCAGGGTGTCGTGCTGCGGGCCACCGACGCGCTCAACAACGTGTCGAGCGCGCGCGGGGTGGCGACGGGCGCGTCAGGCGGTCGCTGACCCGATCGCCGCCGGCAGTTTTTCCGGAGAGGCGTCCCCGGAGTTTTCCTGCGACGAGGCGCCTTCGGGCGTCAGGCCCGCGGGCTTGGCCGGTGCCGGCGGCGGCACCGCGAGCACGGGGCGCGTGAGCGGCGTGCCCAGATCTACAGCCTGATGTGACGCTTTCACCGTGGTGCGGGCAAACAGCAGCACCATGTTGACCGCCACGACCTGGCGGCCGGGACGCTGCGCCGGCGCAAACCGCGACTGGCGCACCGTGTGCAGCACACCCAACGCGTCGCCATCGCCGGCGGCAACGTCCGCGGGCAACCGCTGCAGGCCGCCCTGCTCGAGCAGCGCGTAGTCGCCAACCGTCCCTTCGCGCGTGAGCACGGCCGCAACGGCGAACAGTTCGTCCTGGTGGTTGCCGTGCTGCGCCGTCAGCATCGCGTCGTCGAACGCCGCCCCGTCCTCGAACCGGGGCAGATACATCGACGCGTCCAGACGCTGCGGGTTGCGGTTCGAGCCAGGCTCCGCCAGGCTTTCGATCATGGCCGCCAGCGACGTCGGCTGCTCGGTGCTCGTCGCCTTCCACACGTTGCTGGCCAGCCCCACCGAAAGGGCCACCGCCACCGTGGCGCCGAGCGCCGGCCACCACAGCCGCATGTCGGAGAACAGCTCCTCGACCCGCGCCGAGAACGACTGCTCGTATTCGGTGTTGGCGCGCGCGAGCACTTCGGCCTGCATCGTCGCCAGCGAGCGGCTCAGCCCCTCGGGCATCCCGCCGGTGTCGTCCGGATGCGCGCGCCCGTCCTGATGGGCGTGCGCACGCGCCGTCAGGCGCAGCGCGTCGCCAATCGTCTGCGAGTCTTCCAGGCGGGCCGCGCAGGTCTGGCACCAGCGCAGGTGCGTTTCCACCAGCACCTGATCGCCCATCGGCAGCTCGCCGTCGGCAAAGGCGTCGAGCCGCGGACGCGCGTAGTCGCAGCCGACGTAGCGGATCATGACTTGATCCCCAGCAGCTCCGCGCGCAGCGCCTGCCTGGCGCGCGTGAGCCGCGACTTCACCGTCCCCACGGCAATGCCAAGCGAGTAGGCGATCTCGTCGTAGCGCAGCCCGTCCACCTCGCGAAGGACGATGGCCGTCTTCTGGTCGAACGGCAGACGCTCGAGCGCCTGCCAGATGAGCGTGGCGGTCTCCTTGCTGGCGAGCTGCCGGTCCGGCAGCACTTCGCCCTGGGAGGCCATGTCGCCGCAGAGGCTGATGTGATCGTCGAGCGACACCTGGCTGCCGCGGCGGCGGCGATTCCACCACCGTTGGCGGTTGCGGGCCTGGTTCACGACGATGCGGAAGATCCAGGTGCGCAGGGCCGACTGGCCCCGGAAGGACGGCAGCGTCCGGAACACGCGCAGGAAGACCTCCTGCGACACGTCCAGCGCGTCGTCGCGGTCGCCCAGGAGGTGAAACGCCAGCGCGTAGACCATGCGCTGGTGGGCGTTGACCAGCTCGGCGCAGGCCCCCTGGTCATGGGCAACGCACCGTTCGACCAGGGCAGCTTCGCCCGCGTCGGTTCCCGCCCAACTGATGGCACCCGCGTTTTTCACGGCGTCTCCCGTAAGTCCCGTTGACATATGAGTGTACCACCCGCTGCCGACATTAGACCCCGGGCTGAGGTGAAGGTTCCGGGCGCCACGCCCTTTGGGCCGCCCGGGAAACGGCGTACGATGCGGGCCGTGAAACGGCCGGTCATCCTGATCACAATTGTGGCGGCGCTCGTGGCCGCCACCGTGCAAGGCTGGACCGACGTCAGGCAGGCGCGCGCGTTCCGGCGGCTGATTGCCGAGGGGGATGCCGCGCTGGGGCGGGGCGAGACGCCGGCGGCCATCGAGGCCTTCAGCGGGGCCGTGGGGCTGCGGCCGCAATCGATGCTGCCCTACCTCAAACGCGGCGACACCTATCGCCGGCAGGGGCAGTTCGACTCGGCCGATCGCGACCTCACGCAGGCCCAGGCGCTCGATCCCACGGCGCCGCAACCGCTCGAACTGGCGGGCGACGTACGGATGGCCCGGGGCGACGCCGCCGGCGCGGTGGCGCCGTATCGTGCCTACCTGACGCTCGACGACCGGGCGCCGCGCCTGCAGTACAAGCTGGGCCTTGCCCTGTATCGAAGCGGCGATGCGGCCGGCGCCGCCGACGCCGCACGGCGTGCGCTGGCGCTCGATTCCAATCTGGCCGAGGCGCATCAGCTGCTCGGCATCGCGGCGCTGGCCCAGGGACGGACCGACGAGGCCGCCGCCGCGCTGAACCGCGCTCTCAAGCTGCAACCGGCGTCGGACGCCACGCGCTCGACGCTCGCCGAGCTCTATGCCACGCAGGGGCGGGCCCGGGACGAGACGGCACAGCGGGAGGCGCTGGCTGCCCTCGACGCACTACGCCCCGAAGGGCTCGTGTCGCTCGCGCTCGCCCAGGAGCGTCACGGGCGATCCGACGCGGCGGTCGCCACGCTGACTCGCGCCGCCGAACGCTTTCCCGGCGCGCCCGCGGTGGCCAATGCCACCGGGCGGGTGTGGCTGGATCTGGCCGAGACGACCGGCGATCCGCACGCCATCCAGCAGGCGCTCGCGGTGCTCGCCCCTGCCGCCGGCCGCGAGAACGCCTCGAGCGAGACGCTGGCGCTCCACGGCCGCGCGCTGCTGCTGAACGGCGATCTCAAGCCGGCGCAGGCGTCGCTGCTGCGGGCGACGACGCGCTTCCCCATCGAACGCGATGCGTTCCGGCTCCTGGCCAATGCGGAGGAGCGCCTGGGCCACCGCGACGCGGCCAAGGCCGCGCTCGCACGTCACCAGGCGCTGACGCCCTGACGGTCGTAGGGCGGGGCCTTTGGCCCCGCCGACCGGCGCGGCTGAAGCCGCGCCCTACGATTGCCGCGACATCTTCGGGTCCAGCACGTCCCGAAGCCCATCACCGAGAAAATTGAAACCGAGGACCAGGACGGCGATCGCCAGCCCCGGGAAGATCGTGAGGTGCGGCGCGTCGAGCAGGTGGATGCGGCCGTAGTTGAGCATCGTGCCCCAGCTGGGCGTCGGCGGCTGCACGCCGAGGCCGAGGAAACTGAGCGAGGCTTCGGCGAGGATCGCGCCGCCCATGCCGAGCGTCGCCTGCACCGTGACGGCGGGAAGCGTCGTGGGGATGACGTGGCGAACGAGCACACGCGGCGTGCTGGCGCCGAGCGCGCGCGCCGCCTGCACGAACTCGAGCTCGCGCGCCCGCAGTACCTGGCCGCGCACCAGGCGCGCGTAGCCCACCCACCCGATGAGCGAGAGCGCGAACACCACGTTGAACAGGCTCGGCCCCAGCACCGCGACCATCGCGATCGCGAGCAGCAGCCCGGGAAACGCCATCAGGATGTCGATCGCCCGGCTCAAGATCTCGTCCACGCGTCCCCCGAAGTAGCCCGCCACGGCGCCGACCGCCACCCCCACCGTTGACGAGATCGAGACGACGACAAGGCCTACGAGCATCGAGATCCGGGCGCCGGCCAGCACGCGCGACAGGATGTCGCGCCCGAGCTCGTCGAGCCCGAACCAGTGCCGCAGCGACGGTCCGTCGAGCCGCAGCGCCAGATCCTGCGACGCGCTGTCGAAGGGCGCGACGATCGGCCCGATGATGGCGGCCAGCACCGCGACCGCGACGATGACGCCGCCGACGCGGGTCATTCGTACCTGATCCTCGGGTCGAGCACGCCGTAGACGAGATCGGTCAGCAGGTTGACCGCCACGTAGGTGACGGCGATGAACAGGATGCACCCCTGCACCATCGGGTAGTCGCGGAACCCGATCGACTGAATCAGCAGCCGTCCGATACCGGGCCACGCAAAGATGGTTTCGGTGATGACGGCGCCGGTGAGCACGGCGCCGAACTGCAGGCCGAGCAGCGTCACGACCGGCACGAGGCTGTTGCGGAACGCGTGCCGCAGGACGGCGCGCGCCCGTGATGCGCCGCGCCCGCGGGCCGCCTGCACGTAGGGCTCGCGGAGCTCCTCGAGCAGGGTGGCGCGCGTCATCCGCGCCAGGATGGCCGCCAGCGCGCCGCCGAGCGACACCGCCGGGAGCACCAGATGCGCCATCGTGCCGCGGCCCGATACCGGGAACCAACCGAGCTGAATGGCGAACACGATCGCCAGCAGCGGCCCCAGCCAGAAATTCGGAATCGACACGCCGGCGAGCGCCAACGCGGTCGCGCCCGTGTCCACGACCGTCCCGCGCCACACCGCCGCCGCGATCCCGAGCGGCAACGCCACGGCCACCGCGACCAGCATCGACGCCGCCGCCAGTTCCGCCGTGGCCGGCACCCGCGCCGCCACCTGCGAGACCACCGGCTCGCCGGTGCGCAGCGACGAGCCCAGGTCGCCCCGCACGAGCCCCGCCAGAAACACGCCGTACTGCTCGAGCAGCGGCCGATCGAGCCCGAGCCGGCGGCGCAGTTCGTCGACGTCCGACTGCGGCGCCGTCTCACCGAGGATGGCCTGCGCCGGATCGCCAGGAATGAGATGGATGAGCGAGAAGACGAGCGTCGCGACGCCGAGCAGGACCGGAACAGTCAGCACCAACCGTCGCGCGAGGTAGCGGAGCACCACGAGGATTCTAGCGAGGCTGCGCCTCAAACGGGAAAAGAGCGAGCCGCCGCATCGTCTTGAGCAGCCCTTGCCGCGTGAGCCCCAGCTCGCGTGCGGCGCCGGCGCGGCACCCCGCCGCATGTGCCAGGGCCGCGCGCACCGCCTCGCGCTCGCACGCCGCCCGCACCGCCGCCAGCGTCGGCGGGCGGGGCTGCTGCTCCCGGATGCGGGCCGGTAGAAGCGACGGCGGCACCCGCCCTCGCGAGGGCGCCGCCACCGCGAGCGCCGCCATCACGTTCTGCAGCTCGCGGACGTTGCCCGGCCAGGCATACGCCGCAAGCGCGCGCAGCGCCGCGTCGCCGAGCGTGGCGGCGCTGCCGACCCGGGCCGCGGCCGCGCGCCAGAACAACTCGGCCAGCGCCGGGACGTCTTCGAGGCGCTCGCGCAGCGGCGGTACCCGGAGGCGCACGACATCGAGCCGGTAGAGGAGGTCGGCGCGAAAGCGGCCGGCGGTCACCTCGTCCGACAGGCACCGGTTGGCCGCGGCCACGATCCGCACGTCGATGGGGCGGGTCACCGCTTCCCCGAGCCGGCGGACCTCCTGCTGCTGGATGACACGCAGCAGTTTGGCTTGGGCCCGCGCGGAGAGTTCCGGCACCTCGTCGAGGAACAGCGTGCCGCCGCTGGCCTCTTCGAACAGACCGGGACGGTCGCCGGGGGCGCCAGTGTAGGCGCCGCGGGCGTGACCAAAGAGTTCGGCCTCGACGAGGTCGTCGGGGAGCGCGGCGCAGTTCACGTCGCAGAACCGCCGGGGCGCACGCGGGCTGAGCCGATGAATCGCGCGGGCGACCAGTTCCTTCCCCACGCCGCTCTCCCCTTCCACGAGCACGGCGAACGGGGCCGCCGCCGCGCGCACGATCGACCGCCGCAGCTCGTCGAGGGCCGCGCTCGGGCCGGCGATTTCCGGCACGGCTGCCGTCGCCGGCGACGCGGGCCGCCCCGCCATCGCGCTGGTGCGGCCGGCCATGGTGCGCACGACCGTGGCGCGAATGGCGCGCTCGATGGCGAGTCGCAACAGCGGCGGAGACACCGCCGCGGCCCGCTGGAGGCGGCGCGCCGCCGCGTCGGCTTCGTGCTGAAGCCCCGCGCGACGAAGCGCGCCGACCCAGATCACGGTGGCGCGGGCCAGATCGAGCGGCATCCGCGCCGCGCGCGTACGCACACGGATGGTGTCGAGACACGACGCGGCCGCCTCGAGATCGCCGCCCTCGCTCACCACCCGCAGCCGGGCGCGCTCGACGATCGCCTGTGCATGCGGGCTGGTCTCGAGTCCGGGCAGCTGCCGGGCCTGAAACACCCGCCGCCCTGCCTCGAAGATCTGGTCCCGGGTCAGGAGCGCGCGGACGGCCATCGACTCGATCCATGCCGCCACGACCAGGTCGTCGTGCGTTTCCCGCGCCGGCACCGGCGTCCCGGCCGCGTCGAGGTCGCGCCAGAGCGAGACCCGCACGAGACAGGCGTCGGCCCACGCACGGTGCGCGGCGTCGAGCGCCGGCGAGTCGCCGATGGCGCGCACGCGTTCGTCCGCTTCCTCCAACAGCGCTCCATCGACGAGCGCGCCGACTTCCCACAGCGACGCCTCGAGCATCAGGCCGGCGGCCCCCGCCTGGCTGGCGGCGTCGCGGGCATCGGCGCTCGCCCGCCGGGCGTCGTCGGCGCGGCCGCGCGCGAGCAGCAGCCGGCACAGATCGATCAGAACGCGCGCACACGGCTCCCGTGCCTGGCGGCGTGCCAGCGCGCCCGCGACATCGCGCAGCAGACGCTCGGCGGCGGCGTGGCGTCCGGCGCTGGCGAAGACGTGCGCCCGCCGCGCCCGCTGCAGCTGCTCGGCCACGGCCGGCGAGAGCGCCGACAGACGCGATGCAGCGGCGTGCAGACGAGCGGGTGAACGAACCTGCGGATGATCCTGATCGCGCGCAAGGCGCTCGGCGGACGGGAGCACAACCGATCGTGATGCAACGCGGCGCGCTGGCCGCCACGCGCCGCCAGCCGCGCGCGCGCCGCCGCGGCCCGCAGTTTCTTCCGTATTAAGATGGGCGCGAATGCTCAGATTTCTCAGCGCCGGCGAGTCCCACGGCCAGGCGCTCGTCATCACCATCGACGGCATGCCCGCCGGCCTCGAAATCGACATCGACGGACTCAACCGGCAGCTGAGGCGCCGGCAGGGCGGCTACGGCCGCGGGCGGCGGATGCAGATCGAAAGCGACCGCGCGGAAATCCTGGCCGGCGTGCGGAAGGGGCGGACGACCGGCGCGCCGATCGCGATGCTCATTCGCAACCGCGACTGGGTCAACTGGCAGCAGACCATGCACGTCGAAAAAGAGATGCCCGAGGGCGCCACCGGCGCCAACCGGGCCGACGTCACGCGTCCGCGCCCGGGTCACGCGGATCTCGCCGGCGCGCTCAAGTACGGCCACACCGACGTGCGCGACGTGCTCGAACGCGCGAGCGCCCGCGAAACGGCGTCGCGTGTGGCGGCCGGCACGCTGGCCCGCCAGCTGCTCGGACGCTTCGGCATCCGGATCGCCAGCCACGTGTCGGTCATCGGCGACGCCGGCATCGCCGCCGACCGTGCGGTGACGTTCGCGGAAGCCGAAGCGCTGGCCGACGACGCGCCGATCCGGTGCGTCGACCCGGCGATCGAGCAGCAGATGATCGCCTCGATCGACAAGGCCCGCGAGGCCGGCGATACGCTCGGCGGCGCGTTCGAGATCATCGCGACCGGCGTGCCCGTGGGGCTCGGCTCGTACGTGCAGTGGGATCGCAAGCTCGACGGCCGGTTGGGGCAGGCGCTCCTCTGCATCCACGCGATCAAGGCGGTCGGCATCGGCATCGGACCGGAGGTGGCGCTGCGCCCGGGCTCGCGGGTGCACGACGAGATCCTGCCGCCGGCGGCGGCGCCGAGCGGTCCGGTGCGCCCCACCAACAACGCCGGGGGGCTCGAAGGCGGCGTCACCAACGGGCAGGACCTGCGGGTGACCGGGTTCATGAAGCCGATTGCGACGCTGATGAATCCGCTGCGATCGGTGGATCTCACCACGATGCAGAATGCGCCGGCAGCCATCGAGCGCAGCGACGTCTGCGCGGTCCCGGCGGCGGCGGTCGTCGGCGAAGCCATGGTGTCGTTCGTGCTGGCCGACGCCTTCCTCGAGAAGTTCGGCGGCGATTCGGTGGACGAGATCGCGCGGCACTACGCGGCGTCGGCCGAGCAGCTCGCCGCGCGCTTCGTCACGGGCGGCCGGGCCTGAACCGCCCCTCCGCTTCATGATCCGACCGATCCTTCGCTACGGCGCCGACCCGCTCCACCGAGCCGCGGCGCCGGTTTCGGCGATCACGCCGGAGATCCAGCAGCTGATCGACGACATGATCAAGACGATGTACGCGGCGCCGGGCGTCGGCCTCGCCGCGCCGCAGATCGGCGTCCCCCTCCGCATCTTCGTCGCCGACGTGTCGGTGGGCCGCGACCCGGCGGCGCTGCACGTCTTCGTCAACCCCGAGTTCGTCGAGCGCGAAGGCATGCAGCTCGAAGAGGAAGGCTGCCTCAGCGTGCCGGGGTTCAACGCCACGGTCGCCCGGCCGAGCCGTGCCACCGTCAAAGGGCTGGACCGCAACGGCGACGAGCACACCGTGACCGGCACGGAACTGCTGGCCCGCTGCTTTCAGCACGAGATGGATCACCTCGACGGCACGCTCTTCGTCGATCGCCTGCGCGGCCTGCAGAAAGACCTCATCCTCCGGAAAATCAAGAAGCTCGATCGCGCGGGCAAATGGTGAAGCTGCGGCTCGTGTTCTTCGGGACGCCGCGCTTTGCCGTGCCGACGCTCGAGGCGCTGCTGGCCTCGCGGCACGACGTGGTGGGCGTCGTCACGCAGCCCGATCGGCCGCGCGGCCGCGGGCAGAAGGTGAGCGACGGGCCGGTGAAAGCACTGGCCGTCGCGCGCGGGCTGCCGCTGCTGCAGCCCGCCACCGTGAAGGAGCCGTCGGTGGCCGAAGGGCTCGCCGCCTGGCGGCCGGACCTCGGGGTGGTGGCCGCCTACGGACAGATCATTCCGACGGCGATGCTCGCGCTGCCCCGCCACGGGATGATCAACGTCCACCCGTCGCTGCTGCCGAAGTATCGCGGCGCCGCGCCGGTGCACCGGGCGGTGATCGCGGGCGACGCCGAGACCGGCGTCACCATCATGCGCGTCGCCCAGAAGCTGGACTCGGGCGCGATGTTCGCCCGGACCCCGCACCCGATCGATCCGGAGGTCACGAGCGATGTGCTCGAGGACGCGCTCGCGAGCCTCGGCGCCCGCCTCCTCGTCGAGGTGGTGGATGCCATTGCGGATGGCACCGCGCACGAAGAGCTGCAGGATGAACGGCTCGTGACGTACGCCCCACGGCTCACCAAGGACGAGGGGCTGATCGACTGGATGATGCCCGCCCAGCGCATTCACGACCGTGTGCGTGGCCTGTATCCCTGGCCGCACGCCTACACGTTCATGGACGGGCGACGCGTCATCGTCTGGCGCACGATTCCGCTCGGATACGGGGCGAGGGGCCCCGAGGGCACCGTGGTACACGCCGACGGCGACGGCCTCCACGTGACCGCTGGTGACGGGGGCGCCCTGGCGCTGCTCGAATTGCAGGCGGAAGGCGGACGGCCGCTGCCCGCCGCCGACTTTCTGCGCGGCCACCCGATCCAGGCGGGCGCGCGCTTCACCAGCCCATGATCGCGCCGGCGCGCGTGGCGGCGTTCCGCGTGCTGCGCGAGGTCGCGCACGGCGACGCGCAGCCCTCGTCGGTCCTGGCGCGCGAGCATCGCGGGCTGGCCGATCCGCGCGACCGGGCCCTCACCACCGAAATCGTCATCGGCACGCTGCGCTGGCAGCGCGCGCTCGACGTCGCCATCGCACGCGCGGCGGCCCGCGCGCTCGACACGATTCACGCCGACATCCTCCTCATCCTGCGTCTCAGCCTGTATCAGCTGCTGCACCTCGATCGCGTGCCGGCGGCGGCCGTGGTGGACGACGCCGTGTCGCTCGCGCGCACCGCCGGCCAGTCGCGCGCGACCGGATTCGTCAACGGCGTGCTCCGCACGTTGTCGCGCACGCGGGAGCGTCTGGACCTGCCGCCCCGGCCCGGCCCGGGCGCCCCGCGACAGGCCGCGCTCGACTACCTCGGCATCACCCAGTCGCATCCCGAGTGGCTGGCCGCGCGTTGGCTCGATCGCTACGGCTTCGAGCACGCGGCCGCCTGGACCGAGTTCAACAACTCCACGCCCGCGCTGACGCTGCGCGCCAACCGCCTGGTGATCTCACGCGACGCGCTGCGGCAGCAGCTGCGCGACGACGACGGGCTCGAGACCACTCCGGCCCGCTACGCGCCCGATGCGCTCGTGGTCCACGGCGGACGCCTTCCCGAGGCGCACGGACGCTTCACCATTCAAGACGAGGCCTCGCAACTCGTGCCGCTGCTGATCGGCGCGCGACCCGGCGAGCGCGTGCTGGATCTCTGCGCCTCGCCCGGCGGCAAGGCCACGGCGATGGCGGCGGACATGAACGGCCACGGCCTGATCGTGGCGTGCGACGCGCGGCCCCGCCGGATGCGGCTGTTGACCGCCACCGTGCGCGAGAGCCGCGCGCCGAACGTGCGCCTGGTCCAGGTCGGCAGCCGCGACGAGGTGCCGTTCGCGCCCGTCTTCGACAAGGTGCTCGTAGACGCGCCGTGCTCGGGGCTCGGCACGGTGCGCCGGGATCCCGACATCCGGTGGCGCCGTACGGCCGCGGAGCTGGAGACCTTTGCCGCGTATCAGCAGACGCTGCTCGCGCGCGCGGCCGGCGCCGTGGCCCCCGGCGGGCGGCTCGTCTACGCCACGTGTTCGAGCGAGCCTGAGGAGAACGAGGCGGTCGTGGAAGCGTTCCTCGCGGCGCACCCGGGGTACACACTGGTGGACGCACGCGAGATCGACGAGGCACGGCTGGGCGCGGTGACGGATCCCCGCGGCATGCTGCGCACGCTGCCGTTCGCCCACGGGCTCGAGGCCTTCTTCGCCGCCGCGCTCGTCCGGCGCGCCTGACGTGGTACGATCGATCCCTACATGCCGCTCGGCACGCGCGTCTGGAAGCTCGGAAAACTGCTGCTCCTGGCGGGCGCGCTCGTCCTCACCTTCCTGGTGTTCTTCGGCATCGCCATGCGCGCCGCGCTGAAGGCGCGCGAGGTCAGGGTTCCGGGCCTGGTGGGCTCCACTGTCCCCGAGGCCACGCATTCGCTCGGAGCACTCGGCCTGGGGCTGCGCGTGGACGACACGCGGCGTCCGGACGAGCACGTGCCGCCCGGGCACATCATGCAGCAGGAGCCGAGTCAGGGGGCCATGGCCCGGCAGCAGCGCACCGTTCGCGTGTGGGTGAGCTCGGGGCCGCGAGCCACCGTCGTGCCGCTGCTGGCGGCGCAGACCGAGCGGACGGCCCGCATCCGTCTCGAGCAGGGGGGGCTGACCGTGATGTCGGTCTCGGAAATCCGATCGACCGCCTATCCCGCCGACACCATCGTCGCCCAGGATCCGCCGGCCGCCACGATGGCCCCCGGCGTCTCGCTCCTCGTGAACCGCGGGGAAGAAGGGGCCGCTTACGTGATGCCCGACGTCATCGGGATCGACGGCACGCGCGCCGCCGACACGCTGCGCAAGCAGGGGCTGCGCGTCACCGTCGTGGGATCGCAGCCGTACCCCGGCGTGCCGCCGGGCACCGTCGTGCGCCAGCGCCCCTCGGGCGGCTTCAAGGTGACGGCGGCCGACGCCGTCTCGCTCGAGGTGAGCCGTTGAGCGCCGGCGGGATCCGCATCGCGCCGTCCATCCTGTCGGCCGACTTCGCCGCGCTCGGGCGTGACATCGCGGCCGCCGAGCGCGGCGGCGCCGATCTGATCCATGTGGACGTGATGGACGGACACTTCGTCCCCAACATCACCATGGGGCCGCCGGTCGTGCAGGCGGTCAAGCGCGTGGCCACGCGGCCGCTCGACGTCCACCTGATGATCGAGCAGCCGGACGACTTCATCGAGGCGTTCGTGAAGGCGGGCGCCCACATGATCTCGGTGCACGTGGAGGCGGTGCCGCACCTGCACCGGACGCTCTCGTACATCCGCTCCTTCGGAGCGCTCGCCGGCGCGGTGATCAACCCGTCCACGCCGGCGGCTGCGCTCGAGGCGATTGCCGGCGACCTCGACTTCGTGGTGGTGATGTCGGTGAACCCCGGGTTCGGCGGGCAGAAATTCATTCCGCACAGCCTCGACAAGATCCGCCGCGTGCGCGCGCTGCTCGCCGCCGCGGGCTCTACCGCGCCGATCGAGATCGACGGCGGCGTGGACATCAGCAACATCGAGGCGATTGCCGCGGCTGGCGCCTCGATCTTCGTGGCCGGCAATGCCATCTTCGGCACGCCCGATCCGGAAGCCGCCACGCGCGCGCTGCGGGCGCGCGCCGAGCGGGCGGTCCGGGCCGAGGCATGAGCGTCCGCCGGGCGCGCGTACGGGTGCGGTACGCCGACACCGACCAGATGGGCGTGACCTACCACGCCAACTATCTGGTGTGGTTCGAAGTGGGCCGCACCGACTGGCTGCGCGAGTCGGGCTGGACCTACCGCGACATGGAAGAAGCCGGCGTGTCGCTGCCGGTGATCGAGGTCTTCTGCCAGTACCACCAGCCTGCCCGTTACGACGACGAGATCGAGATTCGCACGCGGGCGACGCTGCTGACCCCGGTGCGAATCCGCTTCGACTACGAGGTGGTCCGGGTGGCCGACGGCACCGCTTCGGCCTCGGGGCACAGCGTCCACGCGGCCCTGAACCAGGCCGGACGCCCCTGCCGCCTGCCTGATCGTGTGCTGCAGATGCTCGACCGCCCGCCCGGCCAACCCGACGGCCCGACCGTCTACAATTGAGGATTACGGGAAGGCACTTAAGACACGCATGACTGACTGGTATCGACTCCGCGCCCGGGCACTCTGGTGTGCCGCTGCCGTTCTGGCAGTCACCATGGCCGCCGCGTGCGGCCCCAAGAAGAACGTTATTCCGGCCAATATCGCGCAACCGGACCGCTACCTCCTGGAAAAGGGCGACGACGCCATCAAGAGGAAGCACTGGGCCGACGCCCGCGAGTACTACCGGCAGGTGGTGGACAACTACCCCCAGAGCCCGATCCGTCCGGACGCCAAGCTCGGCATGGGCGAGACCTACCTGGGCGAGGGCTCGACCGAGGCGCTCGTGATGGGCGCCAACGAGTTCCGTGAGTTTCTGACCTTCTACCCCACCAACGCCAAGGCGGACGTGGCCCAGTTTCATCTGGCCCTCTGCCACCAGAAGCAGATGCGCGCGGCCGAGCGCGACCAGACCGAAACGAAGGACGCCCTGAAGGAGTACCAGGTGTTCTTCGACCGCTACCCGAACAGCCCGCTCATGACCGAGGTGCGTGCGAAATGGCGTGAAGCCCGCGACCGGCTGAGCATGGCGTCCTATCGGGTGGGGATCACCTACTACCG
>Ga0068867_100000735_pt1 | contig 21966 bp, 22 predicted proteins | sample KBSMisM32_FD_65649 | JGI IMG/M metagenome (GOLD analysis project Ga0068867, IMG submission 65649) | Miscanthus rhizosphere microbial communities from Kellogg Biological Station, Michigan, USA - KBS Miscanthus M3-2 | ecosystem: Host-associated > Plants > Roots > Rhizosphere > Soil ...
GCGCCCTTGCGATAGCCGAAGAACTCGGCCTCCAGAAGTTGCTCCGGAATTGCGCTGCAGTTGACCGCGATGAACGGCTGCGCGCAGCGCGCGCTGATCTCGTGGATGGCGCGGGCGACCAATTCCTTGCCGGTGCCCGACTCGCCGTTGACCAGCACCGGCGCCATGCTGCGCGCGACCTTGTCGACCAGCGAACGCACCTGCTGCATCGCGCTCGAATGACCCGCCATGCGCGCCATCGCGCGACTCGCCGGCGTGGCCGGCGCCGCGGCCGGTGTCGCCGCGACGCGCGGTGCAGCCCCCGCAGGCGCCCCGTTGATCGACGGGAAACTCGACGGATCGATCGCCGGCGGCGCGCCCGCACCCGCGCGCCCGAGCGCCGAGCCGACGACCGCACGAAACTGCTTCAGGTCGACCGGCTTGGTCAGGTAATCGTAGGCGCCGGCCTTCAGCGCTTCGACCGCGTTCTCGGCCGAGCCATAGGCCGTGATCACGATCGCCTTCTCGCGCCGGCCGCTCTCTTCGAGCCAGCGCAACACGTCCAGGCCGCTGCCATCGGGCAGGCGCATGTCGGTGATCACGGCGCTGTAGACGCGGTCTTTCAGGTGCAGCAGCGCATCCTGCACGGTGCCGGCGGTCTCGATGTCGTATCCCTCGCGCAGGAGGGTCAGTTCGTAAAGCGTGCGCAGGTCGGGCTCGTCGTCGACGACCAGAAGGCTGAAGTGCGAAGGGTTGATCATGAATCGATGGACGGTCCGGCTCGGGTCAGGCGAAAAGCGTGGGCGCCACCACCGGCCTGCGTTTCATGTCGACGTAGAACTCGTTGCGCGGCCCGACGCCTTCTGCGCGCAAGCGGTAGTCGATGGTCGCGCCGTAGCGCTCGCACAGCTCGCGGCAAATATACAGGCCGAGCCCGGTGCCCCGGCTGCGGGTCGAGAAAAACGGTTCGAACAGATGCGGCTCGACATCGGGCGGGATCGGCGCGCCGTCACTCGCGAGGCTGAGGAAGGCCTGCGCATCGTGGCGCGAATCCAGCCGCAGCTGGATCGACCCCGGCGTGCGGCTCGCGTGCCGGAAGGCGTTGTCGAGCAGGTTGACGAGCACGCGGCGCAAGTGTTCGGCGTCGAACAGCACGCCGATCGGTTCGGCCGGCAGGTCGACATGCAGCATGCTGTTCGCGCCCAGGGTCACGCCGGCCGCGCGCGCCCACTCGCTGCAGACCGCGCCGACCTGGGCGCTCGCATCGATCACGCCGGCATCGGGCACGACGCCGGGCGCGACCTCCATCACGTCATCGACGATGCGCTTGAGCCGCTCGACGTTCTCGGTGACCATGCGGGTCAGCTGGCGTTGGCCAGGATCGACGACGTCTTCGGCGAGCAGCGCATTCGCCTGCGAGATCGCGGCCAGCGGATTGCGGATCTCGTGCGCGATGCCGGCCGAGACACGGCCCATCGCCGCGAGCTTCTCCTGGCGGCTGCGCGCCTGCATGTTGCGCACGTCTTCGAGGAAGAGCACGCAGTACTCCTCGATCGCCTGCAATTCGCGATTTCGGGTGAAGCGCACGCGCACGCGCAAGGTGCGCTGCATGCCGAGGCCGGTGGTCGAGGCGGGCTCGAACGGCAGCACCACGTCGCGGCCGGCCTCTGGCCACGCAACCTCGCCGAACGCGCGCTCGACCGTCTTGACGAGCGCGTCCCACGCGGCGACGCCGCGCAGCTGGAACGGCGCCGGGCGGCTCATCCCGCTCGGCGCGAGCAGACGGCGCGCGGCCGGATTCGCGGCGCGCACCCGGCCGCGGCGGTCGACGACCAACACGCCGTCCTGCATCTGCTCGATCACGAGCCGGTTCAATTGCGCCTGCTGGCGCGCCATCGCGAGGCTGCCGCGCGCCGTCAGCTCCTCGCGTGCGAGGCGGCCTGCGAGCTCGCCGGCCAGCACCGTGATCACGAACAGACCGGCCCCGGCCAGGCCGGCCTGCGTCATCTGCAAGGTGCTTTGGCTGCCGTCGAGCGACGACAGCCAGGCAGTGGCGAGCAGCACCAGGGTCACCGCGGCGGCGGTCGCCAGCGCCAGCGTGCGCGGCGTCAGCACGCCGGCCATCAACACCGGCAGCACCAGCAGCGCGACATAGTTCAGGCTCGCGCCGGGTGCGATCACATGCAGCGCGGTGAAGCACAGCAGGTCGACGCCGATCGTCGCGAGCCATTGCGGGCTGCGCAGGCGCGCCATTTCGCGTGGCGCGCTGACACGCCGAAAGCGCGGCAGCAGCCACAGGCTGACCGCCAACGCGGCATAGGCCACGCTGACGAACGAGACCCAGAAGCCCGGCCGCAGCCCGAACAGCCCGCCCACCATCAGCGCCAGCACCAGCGCGACACCGAGCGCGGCGCGCGCACCGATGAAGGCGCGGTACAGGCGCTCGAACGCGGTCTGCCCCGCCTCGACCACGCGCGCCGCCTGGCGCGAGATGAAGCGCGATTCGTCGTGCCCGGCCGTGCTCGCCGCGCGCGGCGGATGATCGAAATGCGAGCGGTATGCGCCCGCTTCGTCGGCGTCGGCCTTCAGATCGCCCGGCTGGGTGTCGCGCAGGTCGCTGTCGTCGGCGTCGTCGCTGAACGCACCGAACCACGATTCCTCGGTGCCCAGCGGCGAGCGCCGCCGGCGATCGCCGGCCCGACGCTCCTTCGCGCGTGCCGCGCTGTTCATTGCGGCGGGTGTGCCTTCTCGAACGCGGCGCGATGGGCCGCGTCGCAGAACACGCCACCCCGACCCGGCAAGGCTTCGTCGCGTGGCAGGTGCAGGCCGCAATGGGCGCAGCGCAGCATGGCCTGCGGCGCCGGCGGGTTCGCGTCGGTGCCGCGCTCGCGCGGCGGGCGCGCGCGCCGCACCGTGCCGCGCACCAGCCACAGCAGCGCTGCGATCGCGAGCAACAGCAGGATCAGCTTCATGGGCCCGGCCGCTCAGCCTCGTCAAGCGGGCCCGCGATGCAGCAGCACCTCGAGCACGAAGCGCGAGCCCACATACGCGAGCAGCAGCAGCGCCGCCCCGGCGTAGACGCCGCGCGTCGCGGCAGGACCGCGCCAGCCGAAGGCGCGTCGGCCGGCGAGCAGCCCGGCGAAGACGAGCCAGCCGAGCACCGAGAACACCGCCTTGTGGTCCCAGCGCCAGGGCTGGGCGAACCAGATGCCGAGCAGGAGCGCCGCCGACAGCACCGCGAAGCCGGCGCCGACGAAGCGGAAGGTCATGCGCTCCAGGCGCAACAGCGGCATGCCCTTCGGAGCGCCCTCGGCCATCGGCAGCGCGACCGCGCCGGGGCGCATCTGCCGCTCGGCGCGATTGAGCATCACCGCATGCAGCACCGCCGCGCCGAACAGGCCGTACGACGAAATCCCGAGCGCCCAGTGCAGCGGCACCCAGCGCGACGCCAGATGCGGGCGCAGCTCGCCGGGGAAGGTCCAGGCGAGCGCGACGACGACCAGGCCGAGCAGCGCGAGCGTGCGCCGCGCGCCCGGCAGCGGCACGAAGCGACTTTCGATGAGGTAGACCGCCAGCACCAGCCAGACCGTCATCGACAACGCCGGGGCGAAGCCGAAGCGCGCGACGTCGACATCGCTGCCGACGCCGGAGATGTCGACGATGATCGCGGCCGCATGCGCGACCACGCCGGCCAGCAGCGCGGCACGCAGCGCCGCGCCGAAGCGCTCCGGCAGCAGGGCCGCCGCGACGTAGGCCGCCAGCGCGGCGATGCTCGGCAGCCCGAGCGCCCACGCCGATGCGGCTGCCGTGGTGGACGCGGGGGCCAACGATAGAATCATCCATACAGTGTACTTTCGCGCCTGCCCGGCTTGCCCCGCTTGCCGGCCAGCCACGCGCCCATCCGATGGCTTCCACCCTCACCGACCGGCTGACGCGCCTGGTCAAGACGATGCGCGGCCAGGCCCGCATCACCGAAGACAACGTCCAGGACATGCTGCGCGAGGTGCGCATGGCCCTGCTCGAGGCCGACGTCGCGCTGCCCGTGGTGCGCGACTTCATCGCCCGCGTCAAGGACAAGGCGCTCGGCGCCGACGTCGTCGGCTCGCTCTCGCCGGGGCAGGCGCTGGTGGGCATCGTCAACCGCGAGCTCGCCGCGACGATGGGCGAAGGCATTGCCGACATCAACCTCGCGACGCAGCCGCCGGCGGTGATCCTGATGGCCGGCCTGCAAGGTGCCGGCAAGACCACGACGACCGCGAAGCTGGCGAAGCACCTGATCGAGAAGCGCAAGAAGAAGGTGCTGACCGTCTCGGCCGACGTGTACCGCCCTGCCGCGATCGAGCAGCTCAAGCGCGTCACCCATCAGGCCGGTGCCGAGTGGTTCCCATCCAGCGGCGCCGACAAGCCGCTCGCGATCGCGCTGGCCGCGCTCGACTACGCCCGCAAGCACTATGTCGACGTGCTGCTGGTCGACACCGCCGGCCGACTCGGCATCGATGAAGCGCTGATGCGCGAGATCACCGAACTGCACGCCGCGCTGAAGCCGGTCGAGACGCTGTTCGTCGTCGACGCGATGCAGGGCCAGGACGCGATCAACACCGCGAAGGCCTTCAAGGAAGCGCTGCCGCTGACCGGCATCGTGCTGACCAAGATGGACGGCGACTCGCGCGGCGGCGCGGCGCTGTCGGTGCGGCAGATCACCGGCGCGCCGATCAAGTTCGCCGGCGTCAGCGAGAAGATCGACGGCCTCGAAGTCTTCGATGCGCAGCGCCACGCCGGGCGCGTGCTCGGCATGGGCGACATCGTCGGGCTGGTCGAGGAAGTGACCAAGGGCGTCGACATGGCGGCGGCGCAGAAGCTCGCCGACAAGGTCAAGTCGGGCGATGGCTTCGACCTGAACGACTTCCTGTCGCAGTTGTCGCAGATGAAGAAGATGGGCGGGCTGTCGGGACTGATCGACAAGCTGCCGTCGCAGATGACCGGCGGCAAGGCCGCCAATGTCGGCCCCGCCGACATGGACCGCGCCGAGCGCGACATGCGCCGCATGGAAGGCATCATCTGCTCGATGACGCCGCTGGAGCGCCGCAAGCCCGATCTGCTGAAGGCCACGCGCAAGCGGCGCATCGCCGCCGGCGCAGGCGTGCAGGTGCAGGAAGTCAACCGGCTTCTGAATCAGTTCGGGCAGATGCGCGACATGATGAAGAAGATGAAGGGCGGCGGCATGATGAAGATGATGAAGCGCATGGGCGGCCTGAAGGGCATGGGCGGTCCCGGCGGCATTCGCTAACGCGGCGAAACACGACTGTCGGGGGCTGACGATGTCGACGACGATGCAGATCGGATTGGTGGTTGTTGCGGCCGTGTTGCTGCTCGTCTGGTGGCGCTCTCGCCGGGGCGGCGACAGCGCCGGCCGCGCGGCCGCAGACCGCATCGACACGGTGACCGGCTGGCCGCCGCAGGCGACGCGCGTGCTCAGCAATCGCGAGCGCCTGGCCTTCGGCACGCTGGTGCGGGCACTGCCCGAATACATGATCCTGGCGCAGGTGCCGGTCGCGCGTTTCATCAGCGTGCCCAAGCGCAACTCCTACGCCGACTGGCTGCGCCGGCTGGGCTACCAGTGCGTCGACTTCGCGATCTGCGACATGGCGGCTCAAGTGGTCGCTGTCGTCGAACTGCAACCGGCCGCCAACGCATCGAACGAGCGCACGCGCAAGCGCCTCGCGCGCATGGGCCGTTCGCTGAAGGCGGCCAAGATCCCGCTGCTGACCTGGCCCGAAATGGCCTTGCCGACGGTTGACGACGCGCGCGAAGCGGTGCTCGCACTGACGGCCAAGGCCGCGCCGGCGGCGGCACCTCCGCCGTCCGCGGCCCCTGCGGCGGCAACGGCACCCGTTGCTGCAGCCGCTGCAGCCGCCCCCGCGCCGGTGAATCCGTTCGACGACGCCGGTCGCGATTCGACGCAGGACGAAATGATCGAGTTGCTGCAGCCGCCACCATCGACCTGGTTCGACGAACTCGACACCGAGCCGGCGCCATTGGACAAGCGCTGACGGCGCCGCGCGCCGGGCGCAGCCGTCGCTGCGACGCTCAGCTCAACAGCGCCTGAGCGAACTCGCGCGCACTGAAGGTCTGCAGGTCATCGAGCTGCTCGCCCACGCCGATGAAATACACCGGCAGCGCCGCCCCCCCTGCGCTCGCACGCTCGCTCGACCAAAGCGCGATCGCGGCCAGCACCCCGCCCTTTGCCGTGCCGTCGAGCTTGGTGATGATCAGGCCGGTGAGCTGCAGCGCCTCGTCGAAGCTGCGCACCTGCGCGAGCGCGTTCTGGCCGGTGTTGCCGTCGACGACGAGCAGCACCTCATGCGGCGCGCCGGCCTGCGCCTTCGCAATCACGCGGCGGATCTTCTTCAGCTCGTCCATCAGATGCATCTGCGTCGTCAGGCGCCCGGCCGTATCGGCGATCACCACATCGCAGCCGCGCGCCTTGCCGGCGATCACCGCATCGAAGGTCACCGCCGCCGGATCGCCGCCTTCCTGGCCGACGATCTCGACCTGGTTGCGACCGGCCCAGACGGCCAGCTGCTCGCGGGCTGCGGCGCGGAAGGTGTCGGCCGCGGCGAGCAGCACCTTCTGCTGCGCCTGCGCCAGATGGCGCGTGAGCTTGCCGATGCTGGTGGTCTTGCCCGCGCCGTTCACGCCGACGACCATGATGACGGTCGGAACATGTTCGCCGACGTGCAGCGAGCGCTCCAGCGGCGCGAGCAGCTCGGCGATCGCGTCGCCGAGCAGCGCCTTGACTGCCGCCGGGTCGGACGCCTTGGCCTGCTTGACGCGCCGCCTCAGATCATCGAGCAGGTACTCGGTCGCTGGCACGCCGGCGTCGGCCAGCAGCAGCGCGGACTCGAGCTCTTCATACAGCGCATCGTCGATCTGCGTGCCGGTGAAGACCTGCGCAATGCTGGAGCCGGTCTTGCGCAGACCGCCGCGCAGCTTGTCGAGCCAGCCGCGGCGCTCGATTTCGACCTTCACCTCAACCTCGACCTCGACCGGCTGCCCGGCGGCCTCGGCGGGCGCAGCCTGCGGCGTCGTCTGCACGACGGGCTCGTCAATCGGCGGCGACGCCGGCTCGGCGCCGACACCGCGCAGCCGATCGAGCCAGCCGCGCTTGTTGACGGCCTCGGCGGCGGGCGCTTCGGGCGGCAATGGCGTCTCGACGGCGGGGGCCGCCGGTTCGGCGGGCGCGGGCTTTTTCTTGAAGAAGCTGAACATGCGAAGGGGCGAGGCCGTGATTCGAGTAGTGGTGCGCGAGGCTGCGCAGCCGTCACGGGGCAGCGGCGATGCGCTGCGGAAGCGACGTTATAATTCTGGGCTCAGGCGCTTTAGCTCAGTCGGTTAGAGCGATGGAATCATAATCCACAGGTCCGGGGTTCGAATCCCTGAAGCGCCACCAAGATTCATCCGACGCCCCGCAGGTCAACGACTTGCGGGGCGTCTTGCTTCCGGGCCTCGCGTCGCCCGGCGCGGCGCATCGTTACTGCAGCGCAATGCTGCCGTCGAACTTCACCTGCACCTTCAGCTGCGCGATTTCCAGGGTCATCGTGACGGGCAAGGTCTCGGTCCCCTGGATGCCGCCGGCGGCGATCGCCTTCGCCACCGCCTGCTCGATTTCGCGCTGCGAATTCACGCCGACCATCTTCAGGTATTTGCGGATGCTGAGGTTGAAGGTCTCTTCGTCCATGCGGCTCTCCAGTCGTGTCGGGGTGGTCTGAATCTACTGCAGCGCTCTCGAATGCGCGCTGCACCAGCCGACCCCGCTCGGCAGGGCATCGAGATCGGCCATCCGCGATTGTCATGCGCACTTGAATTGTCGACCATCGGTTCTTATCCTCGTCATCGCCGCCACGTCGCCAAGCATGCTCCGAACAGCGTGGCGCAGACGAGATTCATGTCACGAAACGAAGGGCACATCATGAGACTGCAGGGCAAGGTCGCCATCGTCACCGGCGCCGCGAGCGGCTTCGGCGCAGAGATCGCGCGCCAGTACGCGCTCGAGGGCGCAACCGTGATCGTCGCCGACGTCAATGCCGACGGCGCCAACGTGGTCGCCGCCGAGATCGGCACCCGTGCCGCAGCGATCCGCTGCGACGTGACGAAGAAGGCCGAGATCGATGCGATGGTCGCCGAGACCGTGAAGCGCTTCGGCACGCTCGACATCGTCGTCAACAACGCCGGCTGGACGCACCGCAACGGGCCTCTGCTCGACGTCGACGAAGCGACCTTCGACAAGGTCTACGACATCAACGTCAAGTCGATCTTCTTCATGGTTCATGCGGTCGTGCCGCTGATGCGCGCCCGGCGCAGCGGCGTGATCCTGAACATCGGATCGACCGCCGGCATCCGCCCGCGGCCGGGGCTGACCTGGTACAACAGCTCGAAAGGTGCGGTCAACCTGATGAGCAAATCGCTCGCGGTCGAGCTGGGCCCCGACAACATTCGCGTCAACGCGATTTGCCCGGTAATGGGTGCGACCGGCCTGCTCGAGTCGTTCATGGGCATGCCCGACACGCCGGAGAACCGCAAGAAGTTCATCGCGACGATCCCGATGGGCCGGCTGTCGCAGCCCCTGGACATCGCCCGCGCCGCGGTCTATCTGGCCAGCGACGACGCCGAGTTCATCACCGGCGTCGAGTTCCCGGTCGACGGTGGCCGCACGGTGTAGGCACTAGAGCGCCCGCTAGCGTGACAGCGCGAGCTTGACGCCGAAGCCGATCAGGAACACGCCGGCGAGCTTCTGCAGCCCGCCGGTGAGCCGGGGGCTGGCGCGCAGGCGTTCGGCGAGATGGTGCGTCAGCAGCACGACGATCAGCCCGTAGGCGAAGGTCAGCGTCGCGATCGTCGCCGCCATCACGCCGAAGGTCAGCAGCCCCTGGTGGCGCGCGGGATCGACGAACAGCGGGAAGAACGCCATGTAGAACACGATCGCCTTCGGGTTCAGCAGGGTGATCAGAAGCGACTGCCTGAAGAAATGGCGCGGCTTGATCTCCAGCACCGGCGCGTCGCCCGGCTTGGCCCGCAGCATGCGCGTACCCAGCCACGCGAGGTAGGCGGCGCCAAGCCACTGCACCGCATGAAACGCCGGCGGATACGCGGCGAGCAGCGCCGCGACACCGGCCACCGCCAGCCACATCAGCACCTGGTCGCCGGCGATCAGGCCGAAGGTGCTGGCCAGACCGCCGAGCCGGCCACCCTTGCCGGTGGACGTGATCAGCGCCAGGTTGCCCGGGCCCGGGATCATCAGGAACACGATCACCGCGACGACGAACGACGGGTAGTCTGCAATGCCGAACATGAGCACTCCGCGAACTTTGTGGCCAGCCGCGCATCGTACCGGCCAGCGACGCGGCGGTAAACTCGCACCCCCGAAGCTTTACTGCAGCCACTGGATGAACACCATGTACCGCTGTGCTTTCGCCGCCGCCGCATTCGTCGCATCGGCCGTGCTAACCATGCCCGCCGCGGCTCAGCTGCAGCGCATGTTTCCGCAGAACACGTTGCGCGGCACGATGGTCTTCGGCGAAGACCGCCAGGTCACCCTGAATGGCCGCGCAACGCAGCTGTCACCAGGCTCGCGCATCCGCAACCAGGACAACCTGATCGTGATGGCCGCGTCGCTGGCGGGCGGTCGCGCGCTGGTGCACTACACCGTGGACACCGGCGGCGCGCAGGTGCGCGACGTCTGGATCCTGCGGCCCGAGGAGGCCGCGATCAAGCCTTGGCCGAGCACGCTCGAAGAGGCCCAGACCTGGGTCTTCGACGCGACCACGATGACCTGGAGCAAGCCATGAGCGCGCCGGGCCGCCCCAAGAGCGAATACCGAAGTGCGCAGCACGAAGGCGCCCCAGTGAGCTCGCCGGAGCAACGGGCACCGAAGAAGGTCTTCATCAAGACCTTCGGCTGCCAGATGAACGAGTACGACTCCGACAAGATGGCCGACGTGCTGCATGCGGCGCAGGGCTACGAACCGACGACCAACGTCGACGAGGCCGACCTGGTGCTGTTCAACACGTGCTCGGTGCGCGAGAAGGCGCAGGAGAAGGTGTTCAGCGACCTCGGCCGCGTCAAGCACCTGAAGGACAAAGGCGTGCTGATCGGCGTCGGCGGCTGTGTCGCGAGCCAGGAGGGCGAGGCGATCATCGCGCGCGCGCCGTATGTCGATCTGGTGTTCGGCCCGCAGACGCTGCACCGGCTGCCGGAGATGCTGAACCGGCGTGCCCGCGAAGCGCGGCCGCAGGTCGACATCAGCTTCCCGGAGATCGAAAAATTCGACCACCTGCCGCCGGCGCGCGTCAGCGGCGCGAGCGCCTTCGTCTCGATCATGGAAGGCTGCTCCAAGTACTGCAGCTACTGCGTCGTGCCGTACACCCGCGGCGAAGAGGTTTCGCGCCCCTTCGACGACGTCCTGACTGAGGTCGCCGGTCTGGCGCAGCAGGGCGTCAAGGAAGTGACCCTGCTCGGCCAGAACGTCAACGCCTACCGCGGCCGCATGGGCTCGACGGCCGACATCGCCGACTTCGCGCTGCTGATCGAAGCGGTGGCCACGATCCCCGGCATCGCGCGCATCCGCTACACGACCAGCCACCCGAACGAGTTCACGCAGCGCCTGGTCGATGTCTACGCCAAGGTGCCGCAACTCGCCAGCCACCTGCACCTGCCGGTGCAGCACGGCAGCGACCGCATCCTGATGGCGATGAAGCGCGGCTATACCGCGATGGAATACAAGAGCACGATCCGCAAGCTGCGCGCGGTGCGGCCCGGCATCAGCCTGTCGAGCGACTTCATCGTCGGCTTCCCGGGCGAGACCGAGGCCGACTTCGCGGCGATGATGAAGTTGATCTACGACATCGGCTTCGACGACAGCTTCAGCTTCGTCTTCAGCCCGCGGCCCGGCACGCCGGCCGCGGCGCTGCCCGACGTCACGCCGCCAGCCGAGAAGCTGGCGCGGCTGCACGTCCTGCAGAAGGCGATCACCGAGAGCGCGCGGCGCATCAGCGAAGCGCGCTGCGGCACGGTGCAGCGGGTGCTGGTCGAGGGCCCGTCGCGCAAGGACGCGTCCGAGCTGACCGGTCGCACCGAGTGCAACCGGATGGTCAACTTCAAGGGCGCGTCACGCCTGGTGGGCCAGATGATCGACGTGACAATCACCGACGTGAACACGCATTCGCTGCGTGGCGAGGTGCTTCAGCGCGACGCGAACCCCGCCCACCACAGCGCCAGCGCCGACACCGCGACCATCGCGGCGTAAGTCGCCATCTTGCCGTCGTGGCCGAAGGCGATCAGACCGGCCAGCAGCACCAGCGCGCATGACGCGCTGACCCAGGCGCACAGGCGCGACCAGCTCACGCCCTTGAGCGCGTGGCGCCAGAGCAGCTTGGCCAACAGCGGCGCGATCAGGCCCAGGCCGAGTGCCGGGCCGAAGAAGTTAAGCAGATGCCAGATGGCGTCGATCGGGCCCACGGAGAGGTCCTCGGAGGATTTGACGGTGCGCAAACGCGTGCGCCGGGCGCGGATTTTATAATTTGGAATATGAGCGTCTTCGCCCTCGGCCTGAACCACACCACCGCGCCAGTCGATCTGCGCGGCCGGTTCGCGTTCGCGCCGGAGCAGCTGGCGCCCACGCTGCGCGCATTTCGCGAACGCCTGCAGCGCGTCAGCGAGGTCGCGCTCGTCTCGACCTGCAACCGCACCGAGCTGTATGTCGGCGCCAGCCCGGGCCTGGTGGCGCCGGCGGTCGACTGGCTGGCCGGCATGGGCGGCGTCGCGCCGCATACCTTGCGCGAGCATGCCTATGTGCTCGAGGGCGGCGCCGCGGCGCGGCATGCGTTCCGCGTCGCCAGCGGGCTCGATTCGATGGTGCTCGGCGAGCCGCAGATTCTGGGCCAGCTGAAGCAGGCGGTGCGCGAGGCCGAGACCGCCGGCACGCTCGGCGGCTCGCTGCACCAGATGTTCCAGCGCTCGTTCGCGGTCGCCAAGGAAGTGCGCAGCGCGACCGAGATCGGCGCGCATTCGATCAGCATGGCCGCCGCCGCGGTGCGCCTGGCGTCGCAGCTGTTCGAAGACCTGCGCGAGACCAAGGTGCTGTTCGTCGGCGCCGGCGAGATGATCGAACTGGTCGCGACCCACTTCGCCGCGCGCACGCCGCGCGCGATGGCGGTCGCGAACCGCACCCTCGAGCGCGGCGAGAAGCTCGCCGGCCGCTTCGGCGCCGAGGCGCTGCGCCTGGCCGATCTGCCGGCGCGACTGGCCGAGTTCGATGTGGTGATCTCCAGCACCGCGAGCTCGCTGCCGATCATCGGCCTGGGCGCGGTCGAGCGCGCCCTGAAGATACGCCGCCATCGGCCGATGTTCATGGTCGACCTCGCCGTGCCGCGCGACATCGAGCCCGAAGTGGCGCGCCTGTCGGACGTCTATCTCTACACCGTCGACGACCTCGCGACCTTGGTCCAGTCGGCCGGCGAGAAGCGCCAGGCGGCCGTCGAGCAGGCCGAGGCGATCATCGAGACCGGCGTGCAGAGCTTCGTGCACTGGCTCGCCCAGCGCGGCTCGGTGCCGCTGATCCAGGCGCTGAATGCGCAGGCCGACGACTGGCGCGCGACCGAGATCGCGCGCGCCCGCAAGATGCTCGCGAAAGGCGAGGATGTCGACGCGGTGCTGGAGGCGCTGTCGCGCGGCCTGACACAGAAGATGCTGCACGGCACCCTGGCCGAACTGCACACCGCCGATGGCGAGCAGCGCGCGCAGCTCGCGCAGACGGTGTCGCGCCTGTTCCTGCGCCAGAGCACGCGCCTGCCGGCCGACGGCCAGCGTTAGCGGCGCTCGCCGCCCTGCCGCACGGCCCACGGCAACCCGCCGGCGGGCGCCGACGACCGCCGACCCGAGTGACCCGCCCCGCATGAAAGATTCCCTTCGCCAGCAATTCGAGCGCCTCGCGCTGCGCCTGAACGAACTCGATGCGACGCTCGGCGACCCGGCCGTCGCGCGCGACATGAAGCGCTTTCGCGCGCTGACGCGCGAGCATGCCGAGATCGCGAGCCTGGTCGAGCGCTTTCGGCGCTTCGAGCAGCGCGAGCGCGACATCGCTTCGGCCACCGAGATGCTCGCCGAGTCGGCAGCCGATGCCGAGATGGCCGAGCTGGCCCGGCAAGAGGCCGAGGAGGCACGTGCCGATGTCGACCGCCTGCACCACGAACTGCAGACCGCGCTGCTGCCGCGCGACCCCGACGACGCGCGCAACGCATTCATCGAGATCCGTGCCGGCACCGGCGGCGACGAGTCGGCGCTGTTCGCCGCCGATCTGGCCCGCATGTACCTGCGCCACTGCGAACGCCGCGGTTGGAAATCCGAGGTGATGAGCGAGAGCCTGAGCGATCTCGGCGGCTACAAGGAGGCGGTGCTGCGCATCGAGGGCGACGATGTCTACGCGCGGCTCAAGTTCGAATCCGGCGGGCACCGCGTGCAGCGCGTGCCGGTGACCGAAACCCAGGGCCGAATCCACACCAGCGCCTGCACGGTGGCCGTGCTGCCCGAGCCGGACGAAGCCGAGGAGATCCAGCTCAACCCGGCGGACCTGCGCATCGACACCTTCCGCGCCAGCGGCGCCGGCGGCCAGCACGTCAACAAGACCGACAGCGCGATCCGCATCACGCACCTCCCGACCGGCATCGTCGCCGAGTGCCAGGACGACCGCTCGCAGCACCGCAACAAGGCCAAGGCGATGGCGGTGCTGACCGCGCGGCTACGCGACAAGGAGCGCAACGAGCGCGCCGCGAAGGAAGCGGCGACGCGCAAGGGCCTGATCGGCAGCGGCGACCGCAGCGACCGCATCCGCACCTACAACTTCGCCCAGGGCCGGCTGACCGATCACCGCATCAACCTGACGCTGTACAAGCTGCAGGCGATTCTCGACGGCGACCTCGACGACGTGACCGCGGCGTTGCAGGCGGCGCAAGCGGCCGAGCAACTGGCGGCGCTCGAAAGCGGCGAGGCGTGACCGGCGTTCTGCCCACCGTGGCGCAGGCGATGCACGAGGCACGAACGCTCGGCATCGATCGGCTCGATGCGCAGATGGTGCTGGGCTGGATCCTCGGGCGGACGCGCAGCTGGCTGGTCGCGCACGACGATGCGGCGCTCGATCGCGCGCAGGCCGACGCCGTGCGCTCCGCCTTTGCGCGGCGCGCCGCCGGAGAACCGCTGGCCTATGTGATCGGCAGGAAGGAATTCCACGGCCTGACGCTGCAAGTCGACCGCGATGTGCTGGTGCCGCGGCCCGACACCGAAGTGCTGGTCGATTGGGCGCTCGAGCTGCTGGCTGGGCCGCTGGCGGTGCGGCTCCGCCCTCGCGTCGTCGACCTGGGCACCGGCAGCGGCGCGATCGCGCTGGCGGTCAAGCAGGCGCATCCTGCGGCCGCGCTGGTCGCGACCGACGCCAGCGCGGCCGCGCTCGGCGTCGCGGGCGCCAATGCCGCCCGGCTGGGTCTGGAGCTGGCGTTTGCATCGGGTTCGTGGTGGGCGGCGCTGCCCGGCGAGCGCTTCGACCTGGTGCTCGGCAACCCGCCGTACATCGCCGAGGGCGACCCGCACCTGCCGGCGCTGCGGCATGAACCGATCTCGGCGCTGACATCGGGCGGCGACGGTCTGGATGCGCTGCGCGAGATCATCGCCGGCGCTGGCGAGCACCTCGAACCCGGCGGTTGGCTGCTGCTGGAGCACGGCCATGACCAGGCCGAGTCAGTGCATGGTCTGCTCGAACTGCACGGTTTCGCCGAGATCGCGACACGGCGCGATCTGGGCGGCCAGCCGCGCTGCACCGGCGGCCGCCGTTGATGCCCCCGAGCGCGTGAACGATGCCACGCGCCCACCCGGAATACGGGGTGCGGCGCAGATGCCGCTACCCGACGCGCATCGATCGGCGTAGCATGAATTCGCGGTGCCGGCCGTTGCCGCTGCCGACCCGCCTGGTCCGGATCCCTCGACTGGAAGGAGCCTGCGATGCCCAAGACAGCATGGATGCTCGTGGCGTTGGTCGGCCTGGCCGTGATGCCGGCCCTGGCCGCCGATGGCGAGGGCCTCAGGGCCGACCCGGACCGTATACCGTGGGCGCGCTGGCATGGTCGCCTCTCGGTGGACAGTAGCGCGCCGGCCCAGGCCGGGCTCGACGCGGCGCCGTTGAAACTCGGCAGCGCCAGCGTGATGGGCGACTACTACTTCAGCCGTTCGATGGGCACCGGCAGCGCCGGCGGCTTCCGCGCCACGAGCGGCCTGATCTTCGGCCCGCGCGCGCTGCTCTCGACCGGGCAGCCGGGACTGGCGGCCGCGAGTCCGTTCAGCATCGGTACCCGTCTGTTCGGGTCCGGCCCGGGTGCCACCGCGCGCGAGACGTCCGCCGAGGTCGCGACGCTGCCTTACATGGGCGTCGGCTACACCGGCCTGTCGGTTCGCAGTGGATGGAGCTTCAGCGCCGACCTCGGCCTCGTCGCCCAAAACCCGGGCGGCCTGAAGCTGATTCGCAGCCAGAGCCTGGACGACGCGGTGCGCGAGATGCGTCTGGCGCCGCTGCTGCAGTTCGGCGTCTCGTACGCGTTCTGAACGGATGCCCGCATCGGGGGCTTGTGCGGCCGCGCGTGAGCCCGTGGGCGCTTTGCCGTATAACTTCGGCTATCTCAAATTTCGAATCGGCAAGGCATCATGAGCGACGTTCAGCAGCGCATCGACGGCATCGTCAAGGGCAACCGGGTGGTGCTGTTCATGAAGGGCACGGCGCAGTTCCCGCAGTGCGGCTTTTCAGGCCGCGCCGTGCAGGTGCTCAAGGCTTGCGGGGTCGCTGAACTCACGACCGTCAACGTGCTCGAGGACGACGATATCCGCCAGGGCATCAAGGACTACGCGCAGTGGCCGACGATCCCGCAGCTGTATGTCAACGGCGAGTTCGTCGGCGGCTCGGACATCATGATGGAGATGTACCAGGCGGGCGAATTGCAGCCGCTGCTCGCAAACGCGTGAGCGCTGCCTCGGATTCTGTTTGAGCGCTTCCACGGCCACGCCGTCGCGCATCGTCGTCGGAATCACCGGCGCCACCGGCGCGGCCTATGCGCGCCGGCTGCTCGAGCGGCTTCGGGCGACGGGATGTGAATCGCATCTGGTGCTGACCCCGGCCGGCGTGCTCAATGCTCACCATGAGCTCGGCCTGGACCGCGGTGCGCTCGAGGCGCTTGCCGACCATGCCTACAACCCGGCCGACGTCGGCGCGGCGATCGCGAGCGGCTCATTTCCCAGCGACGCGATGATCGTCGTGCCCTGCTCGATGCGCAGCCTGGCGGCGATCGCGCACGGCCTGTCCGACAACCTGCTGACACGCGCCGCCGACGTCATGCTGAAGGAGCGCCGCCGTCTCGTGCTCGTGGCCCGGGAGACGCCGCTGAACCTCGCCCATCTGCGCAATATGACGCTGGTCACGGAGATGGGCGGCGTGATCTACCCGCCATTGCCGGCGTTCTACCACCGGCCACAGTCGATCGATGACATCGTCGACGATACGGTGGAGCGCCTGCTCGGCTTGCTTGGGGTCGCAGGCGCGACGCCGAAGCCCTGGACCGGCCTGTGAGATGAGTGTCAGGCCGCGGCGAGCGGCCTGTAGAGCCAGAGTCGCTGCGATGCGAATACCGCGCTCGGATATTCCGAGCGGCCGCGGCTGCCGTTGTAGCGCCCCAGCGCCATGAACATGTCGCCGCGCTCCTGCCCGAGGTAATGGCGCAGGATCACGCAGCCGAAGCGCAGATTGAGCTGCGTGTTGAAGAGCCGGCCGGCATCACCGTCGCCGATCAGGCGCGCCCAGAACGGCATCACCTGGGTATAGCCGCGGGCACCTGCCACGCTGACCGCGTAGCGGCGGAAGCCGCTTTCGACCTGGATCAGGCCGAGCAGCAGCGAAGGATCGATGCCGGAGCGCTTGCTCTCGTACCACACGGTCTTCAGAAACTCGACCCGGCGCAGATGCTCTGACTCGCGCTGACGCAGGCGCTGGCTCATGTCGCCGAGCCAGCGCAAGTAGGCCAGGCGCTCCTCGATCGAGTCGAAGGTCGGCTCCAGCGGCGCGCTGTCGTTGATCGCCGCGGACAGCGCGAGCCGCACCGAATCGGCCAACGGCTCCTCGGCCTGCGTGCCGGCCCGCGCATCGAACGTCGGCGCCAGGGCCGCGGCGCCGGCCATCAGGAGGCTTCGGCGCCGCAGCTTCATGAGCCCAGCTTGGCTTTCAATGCGGTGAGCACGTCGGCACTGGCGATCGTGCTCGGCTGCGCATCGCGGCGACCCTGGTACTCGAGCTTGCCTTCCTTGAGGCCGCGCTCGGAAATGACCACGCGGTGCGGCACGCCAACCAGTTCCCAATCGGCGAACATCGCGCCGGGTCGCTCGCCGCGGTCGTCGAGAATCACATCGATGCCGGCATCCAGCAGCTCGGCGTGCAGCCGGTCAGCGGTCGCCCGCACATCGGCCGAGCGGTCATAGCCGATCGGGCAGATCACGAGCGTGAACGGCGCGATCGCAGCCGGCCAGACGATGCCGCGATCGTCGTGGTTCTGCTCGATCGCGGCGCCCAATATGCGCGTGACGCCGATGCCGTAGCAGCCCATCTGCATCAGCTGCGGCTTGCCGTTCTCGTCGAGGTAGGTGGCGTTCATCTTCTCGCTGTAGTAGGCGCCGAGCAGGAACACGTGGCCGACCTCGATGCCGCGCTGGATCGCGAGCACGCCCTGGCCGTCGGGCGACGGGTCGCCGGCGACGACGTTGCGGATGTCGGCGACCAGATCGGGCTCGGGCAGGTCGCGGCCCCAGTTGACGCCGGTGTAGTGGAAGTCGGCTTCGTTGGCGCCGCAGATGAAGTCGCTCATCTGCGCGACGCTGCGATCCGCGATGACCATCACCTTCGTCGCGATGTTCTGATCAGCTTCGCCCGTTGCCATCCTGGCGCCGGCAACGTCGTTGCCACCTGGATCAATAGGCTGCACGGCGTTCAGTCCAACCGGCCCGAGGTAACCAGGTTGGGACCGGAACTTCCTTCGAATCTCATCCGAGGTCGCGAAGCGGAAGCCCTTGTTCAAGCCTTCGACCTTGCTCGCCTTGATCTCGTTCAGCGAGTGGTCGCCACGCACGAGCAGCAGCCAGACGGTGGTCTTCAGCACATCGCCGGCGTTGTCGGTCTCGTCGGTCGCGAGCACGAGCGACTTGACGGTGTGCTGCAGTGGCACGCCCAGCAGCGCGGCCACGTCGTTGCACGTGGCCTTGCCGGGGGTCGGGGTCATGACCAGGGCGGCCTTCGGCGCCGCACGCGGCACCGCCGGCGCAACGGCTTCGGCCATCTCGATATTGGCGGCGTAGTCGGAGGTCGGGCAGTAGATGATGGCGTCTTCGCCGGTGTCGGCGATGACTTGAAATTCATGCGAACGCACACCGCCGATCGCGCCGTTGTCGGCCGCGACCGCGCGAAAGCCCAGGCCCATGCGCTCGAAGATCCGCATGTAGGCGGCGAACATCTGGTCGTAGCTCTTGCTGGCAGCCGCGACATCGCGGTCGAACGAGTACGCGTCCTTCATCGTGAACTCGCGCCCGCGCATCACGCCGAAGCGCGGGCGCCGCTCGTCGCGGAACTTGGTCTGGATGTGATAGAAATTTTTCGGCAGCGCGCGGTAGCTGCGCAGCTCCTGGCGCGCGATATCGGTGATGACTTCTTCGCTGGTGGGCTGGATCACGAAGTCGCGATCGTTGCGGTCCTTGACGCGCAGCAACTCAGCGCCGTACTTCTGGAAGCGACCGGTCTCCTGCCAGAGCTCGGCTGGCTGCACGACCGGCATCAGCAGCTCGACGCCGCCGGCACGGTTCATCTCGTCGCGGATGATGGCCTCGACCTTGCGAATCACGCGCAACCCCATCGGCATGTAGCTGTAGATACCCGCGCCCAGACGCTTGATGAATCCGGCCCGCATCATGAGCCGGTGGCTCACTACTTCGGCATCGGCGGGCGCTTCCTTGAGGGTGGAAATGAAGAACTGGGTGGCTTTCATGCAGCGGGCAATGAATCGAACGACGAAGAGGGCGGGTGCCGGCGGCACCGACGCGGCGCGGGCACGGTGGCCATGGTGCGAGAAGGACTATGCCGGCCCCATGGTCGGGAAACCGAAGGGATGGAATCCCGTCACACCGGTGTAATAATGAATTCAACGAATGAATTGGGGTTGATTATGCTCGACCGTGAAGGGTTCAGACCCAACGTCGGCATCGTCCTGCTCAACCAGAGAAACCAGGTGTTTTGGGGCAAGCGGATCCGCACCCACTCCTGGCAGTTCCCGCAAGGGGGCATCAAGTACGGCGAAACGCCCGAGCAGGCGATGTACCGCGAGCTGCACGAAGAGGTCGGTCTCGTGCCCGAGCATGTACGCATCGTCGCGCGCACCCGCGACTGGCTGCGCTACGAGGTACCCGACCACTTCATCCGGCGCGACGCGCGCGGCCACTACCGCGGCCAGAAGCAGATCTGGTTCTTGCTACAGCTCGTCGGGCGCGACAGCGACATGAACCTTCGTGCCACCGATCACCCCGAGTTCGATGCCTGGCGCTGGAACGAATACTGGGTGCCGCTCGAACTGGTGATCGAGTTCAAGCGCGACGTGTACCAGATGGCATTGACCGAGCTGGCGCGGTTTCTGCCGCGAGGCGCGCATCACAACCGCTATCTGCGTTCCGGCATGCGCCCGCATCATCGCGATGACGGGTCGATGGGCCACGGCGAGATGCCGGACGCTCAGCCCGCGAGCGTGGCCCCGCAGCCTGCCTCGATCGATAAGCCGATCCGCTGAGCGTCGCGCCTCAGCGTGCGGGTCACGCCAGCACCATGTTGTCGCGGTGGATCAGCTCGGGCTCGGCGGCATAGCCCAGCAATTCCTCGATGTCGCTCGACGGCCGGCGCGCGATCAGGCGCGCTTCGCTGCTGCCGTAGTTGGCCAGGCCGCGCGCGAGCTCGATGCCGCCCGGGCTGCGCACCGCGATCACATCGCCGCGGTGGAACTCCCCCTGCACGCCCGTTACGCCGATGGGCAACAGGCTCTTGCCTTCGTCGCGTACCTTGCGCGCGGCACCGTCGTCGACGGTCACCGCACCACGCAGCTGCAGATGATCCACCATCCACAATTTGCGCGCCGCGAGCTTGGGCGTCGACGCGATCAGCGCCGTGCCGATCGATTCGCCGGCCACGAGGCGAACCAGCACGTCGCGCTCGCGCCCATACGCGATCACCGTGCTGGCGCCGCTGCCGGCGGCGCGCTTCGCCGCGAGGATCTTGGTCAGCATGCCGCCGCGCCCGATGCTGGAGCCGGCGCCACCGGCCATCTGCTCGAGCTCGGGTGCGCCAGCACGGGCTTCCTCGATAAAGCGCGCCGCCGGATCCTTGCGCGGGTCGGCCGAATACAGGCCGCGCTGGTCGGTCAGGATCACGAGCGCGTCGGCATCGACCAGGTTCGCCACGAGGGCGCCGAGGGTGTCGTTGTCGCCGAACTTGATTTCGTCGTTGACGACCGTGTCGTTCTCGTTGATCACCGGAATGACCCGGTGCGACAGCAAGGTCAGCATGGTCGATCGCGCGTTCAGATAGCGTTCGCGATCGGCAAGATCGCCGTGGGTGAGCAGCACCTGAGCGCTGCCCATGCCATGCTCGCGCAGCTTCGATTCGTAGATCTGCGCAAGTCCCATCTGGCCCACCGCAGCGGCGGCCTGAAGCTCGTGGATCTCTTTCGGCCGCACCGCCCACCCCAGGCGTTTCATGCCCTCGGCGACGGCGCCGCTGGACACCATCACGACTTCACGCCCCTGCGCCGCGAGAACGGCCATCTGTGCGCACCAGTTCGCAACAGCCTCGGCGTCGACGCCGCGACCCTCGTTCGTCACCAGACTGGAACCGACCTTGACGACGATACGCCGGGCGTTGCGCAAAGCCTCGCTCATGGTGGCCCGCCGATGGGCGCTGCGTGAGGCGTGACAAAGCGCGGATCAGGATCGTCCGGCACCACGTTCTTCAGCGTCGACACATGTCGGTAGATCGCGTGAATCAAGGGCTCGCAGCCTTCCCGGGTCAGCGCGGAGATCTGGAACACCGGGCCTTTCCATTTGAAGCGCTTGACGAAGTCTTTGACCCGTGCCTCGCGCTCCTCGAGCGGCACCATGTCCATCTTGTTCAGCACGAGCCAACGCGGCTTCTCGAACAGTGCCTGGTCGTATTTCTTGAGTTCGGCAACGATCGCTTTCGCCTGAGCCACCGGGTCGACGCTGTCATCGAACGGCGCGAAGTCGATGAGGTGCAGCAGCAGATGGGTGCGCTGCAGATGCCGAAGGAACAGGTGGCCCAAGCCGGCTCCCTCGGAGGCCCCTTCGATCAAGCCCGGAATGTCAGCGACGACAAAGCTCTGCTCAGGGGCGACACGCACCACGCCCAGGTTCGGATGCAGGGTCGTGAACGGATAGTCGGCGATCTTGGGCCGTGCATTCGAGACCGCAGTGATCAACGACGACTTGCCTGCGTTCGGCATGCCCAGGAGCCCGACGTCGGCCAGGACCTTGAGCTCCAGCCGCAGCTTCCTTTCTTCGCCCGGCCAGCCGGGCGTCTTCTGGCGCGGCGCACGGTTCGTGCTGGTCTTGAAATGCAGGTTGCCGAAGCCGCCATCGCCGCCCTTGACGATCAAGACCTTCTCGTCCGGCACCAGCAGTTCGGCGACGACCTGGCCGGTCTCGGTGTCGGTGATGACGGTGCCCATCGGCATGCGCAGCACGATGTCTTCGGCGGCGGCGCCGTACTGGTCGGAGCCGCGTCCGTTCTCGCCGCGACGGGCCTCGTGGCGCCGGGCGTAGCGAAAATCGATCAGCGTGTTCAGGTTGCGATCGCCGACGGCG
>Ga0068867_100000778_pt1 | contig 21554 bp, 15 predicted proteins | sample KBSMisM32_FD_65649 | JGI IMG/M metagenome (GOLD analysis project Ga0068867, IMG submission 65649) | Miscanthus rhizosphere microbial communities from Kellogg Biological Station, Michigan, USA - KBS Miscanthus M3-2 | ecosystem: Host-associated > Plants > Roots > Rhizosphere > Soil ...
TTCGAGGAGCCGAAGCGCAGCGACATCAAAGCGCTCCTCGAGAAGCACGGCTACGTGCGCTCGCACACCTTCAAGCAGGACGACTTCTACCTGCCCGCTTCACGCTGATTTTCGATCTCGCCTTGATGTAGAGGGCGGTCTTCAGACCGCCCTGCGCGTGCCGACCCGCGGTCGGCTAGAGGCTTCTGTTCGAAGCCTCCGATCAGACGCCGGGGAAAAACTCCTCGCACGCGGCCTCCGGGGAAGGCCGCGTCTCGTCGTTTTTCATCTGTCGCTGGCGTTCCCGGCGCTGATAGTCGGCTCGAACAGAACCTCTAACCGCCCACGGGTCGATGGACTCTGGATGCAGATGCTAGAGCAACTAAAACGCCACATCCACGGACGCGGGACGCACGACGCCCCAGCCGTTGTTGCCCCATAGGGTCACGCGATATCGATTGCCTCGATCCAAGCGACACGCACGTGCTGGGTCTGACGCTAAGGTCGCGGCGTCCTCCCTGAACATCGTCGCGACGGTGTTCACCCCAACCTGAAGATCGATATCAGAGCCCCAGTGTCCGGCGAGGTCGCATATGGTTCTAGACGTCGAGACAGCTTGAATCCTCAGCCGATCGAGCCCGAGTTCGTATTCACCCAATAACCGCGCTTCAATATGCACCGAACCGTCTGTTGCGCGAGCCGACAGCCGCGGCCCTGCGTCCGGTCCTGAGCACCCAAAGAACAGCGCAGGCGCGATGACTCCTAGAACCAACCCGCGCAGCGTCATTCCGTTCAACACGTCCCGTTGCATCTCTTGATTCGACTTTAGCAGTCCCGCCACAGCCTCAGTCGCGCCGTTGCAGCTCGATGAGATTGCCTTCGGGATCGCGCACGTAGGTCCAGGTGATGCGGCCGGCGCCGGCCAGGACGATCGATTCGATCGTGCCCACCGCCTGGCCGCCCGCGGCCATCACCGCCGCCCGCGACGCCTCGACGTCAGCCACCGCAAACGCGATGTGTCCGAACCCAACGCGGTTGGCCGGCGGCGGCGCGGCCTCCTGCGGCGGGTGGTACTGAAAGATTTCCAGCGTCGGCCCTGACGCGCCGCTGCCGGGCAGGCGGTAGTGCGCGCCGGTGATCCGCGCGCCGGGTACGGCGGTCCCACGCTCGAGCCATTCGCCCGACAGGTCGCGCTCCGGCGCCAGCGGCACGCACCCCAGGGCCTGCTCGTAGAAGCGCCCCAACGCGCGCCAGTCCCGGGCCACGAGGTTCGTGTGGGCGAAGCGCAACGGCGCGTCCGGGCTCCCCTGCTCCGCCTGCCGCGCGTGCTCCCTGGCCAGGTAGATCATCTGGCCCGCGTGGTGATGGAAGTGCGCCACGGCCCGCAGGAACATGCTGAAGCGATTGTGCAGGCCGTCGGCGCCGGGCGCCGTGAAGGGGGCCGACCAGTCCGCGGCGGTCTGGCGTTCCACGGTCGCCAGCGCCAGCTCCACGGCCTCGTCGAGCCGCCGCAGCGCCTCGGCCTTCGACGGCGGGTTCGGATCGTGGAACTCCCGGTCGCGATCCCGCACGTAGGCCGTGCCCGCCATCTCCCGGCCTATGTAGAAGTTCAGGTTGCCGGTCAGGTGCAAAACCAGGTGGCCCATGCTGTTGCCGTAGGGGTACGGCCGTGCCCAGAACTGCCCCTCGGAAATCCCCTGGGCCAGGCGGTGCACCCGGTCGCGGTAGTCGCCAAGGGCCTGCACCAGCGCGGAAGCAATCGTGGGTGTCGGATCGGTCATGTGCCTCGTCCTTGACGGCCGTGTGTCGCGGCCTCAAGATAGTAATAACTTGTTCAAAACAGGCAAGTTCGTCGAGGTTGACGGACGCCGGTTCCTGGTCAGGGGCGTGGCGTACGGGACCTTCGAACCGGACGTCAGCGGCAGCCAGTTCCCCCCTCTTCAACAGGTCGCTCGCGACTTCGCGTTGATGGCGGAATCCGGCTTCAACACGGTGCGCACGTACACCGTGCCCAGTGAAGGTGTGCTCGACGAAGCCGCGCGTCACGGGCTCAAGGTGATGGCCGGCATCCCGTGGACGCAGCACGTCGCGTTCCTCGACAACGCCGCGCTCGTCCGTCAGATTCGTCGTGACGCCGCCGCGTCGGTGCGTGCTCTCGCCTCGCATCCCGCCGCGCTGCTGTTCGCCGTGGGCAACGAGATTCCCCCGGCCGTGGTGCGGTGGCACGGCCAGCGTCGCATCGAACGCTTCCTGCGCGACCTCTACGACGAGGTGAAGTCGGGCGCGCCGGAGAGCCTCATCACCTACGTCAACTTCCCGCCGACCGAATTCCTCGACACCGGCGTCTTCGACGTCTGCGCCTTCAACGTCTACCTGCATCGCGAGCCGGATCTGCGGGCCTACCTCGCGCGCCTGCAGCACCTGGCCGGCGAACGTCCGCTGCTGCTCGCCGAAGCGGGCGCCGACAGTATCCGCGAAGGCGGCGACGGACAGGCCGCGATCACGGCCAACCACATTCGCACGGCATTCGCGGAAGGCGCATGCGGCGCGATCGCGTTCTCCTGGACCGACGAGTGGTGGCGCGGCGGCCACACGGTGCACGACTGGGCCTTCGGGCTCGTGGACGCCGAACGGCAGCCGAAGCCGGCGCTCGCGGCGGTGCGCGAGGCGTTCGCCGACGCGCCATTCAGCGCGGCGGTCCGCGCCACGTGGCCCAAGGTATCAGTGGTCGTCTGCGCCTACAACGCCGCCGACACGATCGACGACTGTCTCTCCTCGCTCGGCGCGCTGACGTATCCGCAGTTCGAGGTCATCGTCGTCAACGACGGCTCGCGCGACGACACCGGCGCCAGGGCGCGCCGCTATCCCGGCGTCCGCATCATCGACATCCCGAACGGCGGCCTGAGCGCGGCGCGCAACATCGGCCTGGCCGAGGCCACCGGCGAGATCGTCGCCTACACCGACGCCGACGTGCGCGTCGATCCCGACTGGCTCACGTTCCTGGTGCAGCCGCTGCTGTCGCCGACCTTCGTCGGATCCGGCGGGCCGAACATCGTGCCGCACGACGATCCGTTCGTCGCGCAGTGCGTGGCGCGCAGCCCCGGCGGCCCCACACAGGTGCTGCTCGACGATCGCGTGGCCGAGCACGTGCCGGGCTGCAACATGGCGTTCAAGCGCGACGTCCTGGCCGGCATCGGCGGGTTCAACCCGGTGTACCTGCGCGCGGGCGACGACGTCGACGTGTGCTGGCGGCTGCAAGCCAAGGGCTTGAAGATCGGGTTCGCGCCGTCGGCGCTCGTGTGGCATCACCACCGCAGCTCGGTCAAGGCGTACTGGCGGCAGCAGGCCGGCTACGGCGAGGGCGAGACCTGGCTCGACGCCCACCACCCCGAGAAGTTCATCGGCGGCCAGATGCTGTGGAAGGGGCGCATTTACAGCCCGCTGCCGTTCGTGCGCTCGCTCTCCGGCCGCCGCATCAACACTGGTGTCTGGGGCACCGCGGCGTTCCCGGGCGTGTATCGCACCGACGTCAACCCGCTGCAGTTCGTGCCGCACTCGGCGTCGTGGATGGCGGTCTCGACGCTGCTCATCCTCGCCGGCATCCCGGCCGCGTTCGTCGTGGCCTATCCGATCGAAGCGCTGCTCCTGCTCGGTGCCGGGCTCGTCGGCTGGGGCACCACGCTCACGCGTTGTGCGCTCTTCGCGGCGCGATCGGATCTCTCCGGCCTTCCGGGCGCGGCGGCGTGGCGCGGGCGGCTGCGCTACCGCACGCTGATCGCCTGGCTGCACCTGTTGCAGCCGGTCGCGCGCGTGTACGGACGCGTGCGCGGCATGTGGTCGCCGCCGACGACCGTGGCGCCCGAGCACGTCACTCGCGTGCCGTGGAAGGCGCCGGTGCCGGCGCTGCGCGACGCGGTGCGCTCGGCGCTGCTCCTGATCGGCGGCTCGGCGCAGCGCACCTTCTGGAGCGAGCGCTGGGTGAGCCACAGCGGTCTCCTCACCGAGCTGGCCGGCGTGCTGCGCGCGGCGCGGCCGGCGCGGCCCATCGATCTGGACGACGGCTGGCGCGCCAACCGGGACCTCAGCGTGGCGGTGCGCCGCTGGGGCTGGCTCCACCTGCGCGTGCTGGTCGAAGAGCACGCCGAAGGGCGCTGCCTGCTGCGCGTCGAGACCCGCATGGGTCCCAGCTTCCTCGGCGCCGTCCAGGCGCTGACGCTCGCCATCGTACTGGTGGCCGTCACCAGCGCCGCCATCGCGCTGCGGTGGCCGTCGATCAGCGCCGCGCTCGTCGTGGCCGTCAGCGTCGTCCTGCTGCGCGCGGTGTGGCAGACGACACGCGCCTCGGCGCTGCTCGACCGCGCACTCGAACGCGCGACGCACGCGGAAGGTCTCGCGCCGGTACGGTCACGAGTCCCCGCCACCCGGCCGCGTTTTCAGCTGTGGCCCAGCACGGCCGCACAGCGGGCGCAGGCGGCGCTCGTCGCGATCATCATGGCCAGCGCCGCGGTGGGCGGCGTCTCGCTGGTACAAGACGTCGTTGCCCGCCGGGCCATGGCCGCTCAGCACGCATCTGTGGCGCCGCGCGACGCGGCCGCCAGCGCGCTCACCGCTCCGAGCGGCGGCGTGACGATCGACAGCACCGGCGACGTGCTGGTCGCCGACTCGCAGACGGGTCTCATCCGCCGCTTCCGTCCGCAGACGGCGCTCGACGCGCTGCACGCCACCGATCGCCTGCCCGCGGCCGGCCGGCGGCTGGTGGGGGTGCCGGTGCCGTTCGACGGCGCCGCCGACATCGTCCTCGCGGTGGACGGCGACTACTTCGTGGCCGACTCGCGCAACAACCGCATCTGCCGCATCGATCGGCCGACGGGCCGCACCATTACCATCGCCGGCTCAGGAGCCGGCGGCTTCGACGGCGACAAGAAGCAGGCGGCCCAGGCGTCGCTCAACGGTCCGAGCGGCCTGGCGATCGCGCGCAACGGCGACCTCTACATCGCCGACACGCTGAACAACCGCGTGCGCGTGGTCGAGCAGGCCACGGGCATGATCCGCACGATTGCCGGCACCGGCACGCCCGGCGATCCGAGCTTCGTCGGCGACGGCGGGGCCGCCACGGCAGCGCATCTGTTGAACCCGGTGGGGGTGGCGCTGGCGCCGAACGGTGACGTCTACATCGCCGACACCGGCCACAACCGCATCCGCCGTGTAGTGGCGGCCACCGGCATCATCTCGACGGTCGCCGGCGACGGCCTGCCCGGCGTCCTCGGCGACGGCGGGCCCGCCACGCTGGCCCGCCTGGCGGCGCCGATGGGCCTCGCGGTGGTACCCACGGGCAAGACCGTCACGATCTACATCGCGGACTCGCTCAACGGCCGCGTCCGCGTGATCGATCCCGACGGCAGCATCACGACGCTCGGCGGCCAGCTGCGCTTCGTGATGCCCTCGCGGCTCTCGTACCATCATTCCGGATGGCTGTACGTGAAGGACGCCAGCTCGAGCGGCGTCACAGCCGTGTCGCTGTCGAAGCCCGCGCATCTGGACTTCGCAGCCGCCCCGCGCCGTCCCGGATCACCAGGGACGCCAAGCACGCCGGGACGGAAGGTGACCTGAGGTTTTGAGGATGACCCTGGCCGGGTGGACCCTGTCCCTCCTGCGCCCCTACCGGGCGCGCGTCGCCGCCATCGTCGCGCTCTCGCTGCTCGAAATCGGCCTCGCCGCCCTGGCGCCCTGGCCGCTCAAAGCGGTGGTGGACAACGTGCTCGGCGGCCAGGCGCTGCCACCGCTCGTGGCCGGACCGGCCACGGCGCTGTCAGGCGGGAGCGCGACGGGGCTCCTGGCCGTCATCGTCGTCGCCGGCCTCCTGCTGCAGCTGGCCTCCGAGCTGGTGCTGATGGTCCACACGCAGATCCAGGTCGACACCGCGCAGCGGGTCGTCTACGACCTGCGCCGGTCGCTGCTCTCGCATCTCCAGGCGCTCTCGCTGCGCCACCACGTCGCGGCGCGCACGGCCGACGGCGTGTACCGGCTCGAGACCGACGCCTACTGCATCAACGACCTCGTCATCGGCGGCGTGTTCCCCCTCGCGATGGCGGTGATCAAACTCGGCGTCATGTTCGCGATTCTGGTGCGCCTTGATCTGACGCTGGCGCTGCTGTCGCTCGTCGTCGTGCCGTTTCTCTGGATGGCGCTGCGCTACTACACGCGCCGGATGGTGGAGCGGGCGGAACGGGTAAAGGCGCTCGAGTCGTCGCTGGTCGAGCGGATGTACGAGATTCTCTCGTCGATCAAGGTGGTCAAGAGCTTCGCGCGCGAAGCGCACGAACTGGGCCGCTTCCGCGCCGCGGGCGACGACACGATGCACGCGCGCCTGCGCCTCACCTGGCAGGAATCGCTCTTCTCGGTCGTCGTGAGCGCCGTCACGCTCAGCGGTACCGCGCTCGTGCTGGGCGTGGGCGGCCTGCACGTGCTGCAGGGGACGCTCACGGTCGGCAGCCTGCTGGTGGTCATCGCCTACCTCGCCGCCGTCTACAACCCGCTGTCGTCGATCGCGCACACGACGGGGTCGCTGCAGCAGGCGGTCGTGAGTGCGCGGCGTGTTCGCGAGACGATGGCGCTGACGCCAGAACCGTTCGACGTGGCCGGAGCTCGCGACGCCTCGGCGATTACCGGCGACATCCGGTTCGAGGGCGTCGGCTTCGCCTACGACGACCGGACCATCCTGCAGGACGTCTCCTTCGCGGCGCGTCCGGGCGAACTGGTGGCGCTCGTCGGCCTCACCGGTGCCGGCAAAACGACGCTCGCCAGCCTGCTGCCGCGCTTCTTCGAGCCCACGGCGGGCCGCATCACCATCGACGGCGTGGACGTCCGGGACTACGACCTGCACTCGCTGCGCGAGCGCATCGCCCTCGTGCCACAGGAGGCGGTGCTCTTTGCCGGCTCGATTGCCGACAACATCCGCTACGGCCGCCTCGACGCGAGCCAGGCGGAGGTCGAAGCCGCCGCCCGCGCGGCGCACGTGCACGCGTTCGTCGAGCGGCTGCCGCACGGCTACGACTCGCTGGTGGCCGAGGCCGGCGCCACGCTCTCGGGCGGCGAGCGCCAGCGCCTCGGCATCGCCCGCGCGCTCTTGAAAGATGCGCCGATCCTGATCCTCGACGAGCCGACGTCGTCGCTCGACTCGATCTCCGAGGAGATCGTCTTCGACGCGCTGCGCCGCCTGCGTGCCGGTCGCACGACCCTGGTCATCGCGCACCGGCTCTCCACCATCCGCGACGCCGCGCGCATCCTGGTGCTGCACGACGGCCACGTCGTGGCGCAGGGCACGCACGGCGAGCTGATGGAGTCCAACGAACTCTACCGGCGGATGTGTGCCCGCCTCTCCGTGGGCCGTTCGCTCGACGAGCCGGAGTCGGTGGACGAGCTGATCCAGTCGTTGTAGGCGGCCCCTTCTTGAAGATTCTCCTCGCCGGCATCATCGCCCGCTACCCGTTTGGCGGCGTCACCTGGTGTTCGCTGATGTACCTGCTCGGCCTCCGCGACCTCGGGCACGAGGTGTTCTACGTGGAAGACACCGGCGAGTGCATCTACGACCCGATTCAGAACGCGCGCACCGAGGATCCGGCGTACGGCACGGCCTACATCCGCGACGCGCTCGAACCGTTCGGCCTCGGCGACCGCTGGAGCCTGGTGAACTTCGACGGCGCCTATCACGGCGCGCCGCGCGAGGCGGTGCAGCGCTTCTGCGCCGACGCCGACCTGTTCATCAACCTCTCCGGCGGCGCCTGGTTCTGGCGCGACGAGTACGCGCGTATTCCGCGCAAAGTGTTCGTGGACAGCGATCCGGTGTTCACGCAGCTGGCCCTCGCCAAGAACGAGACGTGGTACGTCGAGTTCTTCAAGCGCTTCGATCACCTGTTCACGTTCGGCGCCAACATCGGCACGCCGTCGTCCGACGTGCCCGGAGCCGGATTCACCTGGCACAAGACCTGGCAACCGGTCGTCACCGACCAGTGGCGATCCCCGCGCCCGCCCGGCGATCGCTTCAGCACGGTCATGACCTGGCGCATCGAGAGCTTCGCCGACGTGGACGGCAACAAGGATCGCGAGTTCGTGAAGTTCATCGACCTGCCGCAACGGACGCCGCACCGCTTCGAGCTGGCGGTCAACGGCCCGCAGGCGCTGCTGCGCCAGCACGGCTGGGACACGGTCGATGCGATGGCGGTGTCGCGAACGCCGTGGCAGTACCGCGACTTCATTCAGGGCTCCAAGGGCGAGTTCGGCGTCGCCAAGCACGCCTACGTGTCGCATCGATCGGGCTGGTTCAGCGACCGCACCGAGTGCTACCTGGCTGCCGGGCGGCCGGCGCTGGTGCAGGACACCGGCTGGAGCGCGCACGTGCCCGCCGGCGAAGGGCTGCTCGCCTTCTCGACGCCCGACGAGGCGCTGGCCGGCCTCGACCGGATCGCGGCGGACTACGACCGCCACGCGCGGCGCGCCGCCGAGATCGCCGGCGACTGTTTCGACGCACGCCGCGTGCTGCCGCGGCTGCTGGAGACGGCAGGCACATGACACGCCCGCTGCGCATCGCCCAGGTGGCGCCGGTGGCGACATCGGTGCCACCGCCGCGCTCGGGCTCGATCGAGTCGCTGACCGCGCTTCTGACCGACGGCCTGGTCGCCGCCGGCCACACCGTGACGCTCTTCGCCACCGGCGAGTCGCGCACGCGCGCAGCCCTGCACGCGACCTTCGCGCGCGGCTACCGCGAGGATCCGCAGAACTGGCCGTGGGAGCTGTGCGAGATGATCAACATCTCGGCGGCGATCGAGCGGGCCGCGCTGTTCGACGTCATCCACTACCAGGCCCGGTACCACCCGTTCGCGCTCCCCTTCGGCCGGCTGGCCGGAATCCCGGTGGTGATCACCCTGCACCACGCGCCCAACGAGGACGAAGTCGCGCTGTGGGGACGGCACTATCCCGATACACCGTTCACGGCGATCTCGCAGGCGCAAGCGCGGTCGATGACCGGGCTCAACGTGGTGGGCGTCGTCCCGCACGCGATCGACGTGCCCGCCTTTCCGTTCACGCCGCACGCGCGCGACTACCTGCTGTTCCTGGGGCGCTTCATGGAAGGCAAGGGCGTGCTGCAGGCCATCGAGATCGCCCGCCGCGTGAACATCCCGGTGGTGCTGGCCGCGGAAGCCAACGACTACTACCGGGACAAGGTGCAGCCGCTCGTGGACGGCACGCGCGTGATCTACGCCGGCGAAGTGGCCGACGAAGCCAAGGCCGCGCTGCTCGGCGAGGCGCGCGCGCTCCTCTATCCCGTGCAGGCGGGCGAACCTTTCGGACTCGTCCTCGCCGAGGCCACGACCTGCGGCACCCCCGTGGCGGCGCTCAACCGCGGCGCCGTCCCCGAGGTGGTCGAGGACGGCGTCACCGGCGGGGTCTTCGACTCGCTCGATGCCATGGTGGCCGGCCTGCCGCGTGTGCTCGCCCTCGACCGCGCGCGCGTGCGGGCAGTGGCCGCCGAACGCTTCGGCGTCGCGCGCATGGTGGCCGGCTACGAGGCCGTCTACCGGGCGCTCGCGGGCCGCACCGCCCCGGCCGCACGAGCCGCCGGCCGATGACGTCTCCGCCCCGCGATCTCGATGGCCGCTCGCTGCTGGCGGTCTTCGCCCACCCCGACGACGAGTCGCTGGCCGCCGGAGGGCTGCTGTCGTGGTGCGCGGCCCGCGGCGCTCGCGTGTCGCTGCTCTGCCTGTCGCGCGGCGAAGCCGGACACGGCGGCGGCGAGGGCGACCTCGGCGCGGTGCGGGCGCTCGAACTGCGCGAGGCCGCCAAGGTCCTGGGGCTCGCCGAGTACGTCCTGCTCTCACACCCCGACGGCATGCTCCCGTGGCTCGAGGACGGCGAGCTCGAGCGCGACATCGCGACGGCGATCAGGGACGGGAGTCCGGACGTCGTGGTGACGTTCGGCGAGGATGGCCTCTACTGGCATCCGGATCACGTGGCCGTCCACCAGGCCACGCGCGACGTGGTGTTCGTGCTTGGCCCAGTCGCACCGGCGCTCTATTACGTCACGATGCCGCCGGGCCAGATGCAGGCGGTGCTCGCGGCGGCGGCTCCCCGCCTGACGGCATCCTCGCGGCGCGACATCCTCGGCATCGAGGACGCCGCCGCCTTCGGCGCCGCCGCGGCGCCGCCGACGCTGGTGCTCCACACCGGGCCGTTCGCCGCACGCAAGCTGTCGGCGCTGCAGTGCCACCGCACGCAGGTGGCGGGCGGGCCGTTCGACCACCTCTCGGCGGCAGAGGCCGAGACGCTGCTCGGCGTCGAACACTACCGACGCGCGGACATCGGCGCGAGGGGGCCGTCGTTCATCGATCGCCTCGCCGCAGCTTCGCTGGAGACCTGAGGATGGACCTCTCGCTGCTCGACCTGCTCCGCTGCCCCTTCTGCGGCACGCACCTCGACCTGGTGGACAACGAGGCGCTGGTGCGCGACGGTTCGCGGGTGCTGTGGGGCGTGCTCGGCTGCCAGTGCTGCGCGTTTCCGGTGCTCGACGGCATTCCCGTGCTCATCGCCGACGACCCGACGCGCGCGGCCATGCACGCGATGGAGGCTGGACGAAAGGAAGAGGCGCTGGCGTCCGTGCTCGGACTCGACGTCTCGGCCGCAGAGCGCCTGCACGCACTGCTGGAAGGCGCCACCGCCACTTACCGCGACGCGCTCGAGATCATCAGCCCGGACGCGGAAGGCACCTACTTCGTCTACCGGTTCTCCGATCCCACGTTCGTGCTGGCCGAGGCGCTCGTGCGCGCCATCGGCGCCGGCGGCCGCACAGCGCGCGCGATCGATCTCTGCGGCGGCTCGGGCCACCTGACGCGCGTGCTCGCGGAGCAGTGCGCCGAGCCGGTCGTCGTCGCGGACGTCTTCTATTGGAAGTTGTGGCTGGCGCAGCGCTTTACCGCCCCGGGCTGCGCGCCCATCTGCTGCGACGCCAATCACCCGCTGCCCTTCGCGGCCGGCACCTTCCCGCTGGTGGTGCTCTCGGACGCCTTCCCGTACATCTGGCACAAGCGGCTTCTCGCGGGCGAGATGCTGCGGCTGGCGGGCGACCGCGGCACCATCCTGATGCCGCACCTCCACAGCTCGCTCGGCTTCAACTTCTCGGCCGGCATGACGCTGACGCCGGAGGCCTACCGGGACCTCTTTGCCCCGGCGCAGCCGCGGCTCTTCCGCGACAGCGATCTGCTGGGAGACATCCTGGGCCACACCGCGATCGACCTGTCGCGTGATGTGACGCCCGAACAGGCCGGCCACGAACCGTCGGTCACGCTGGTTGCGTCACGCGACACCGGCGTCTTCCGCAAGCATCACGTCGCGGATCCGGGCGCGCTCACTGGCGAGCTGCGCATCAACCCGCTGTACCGCGTGGAAGCGCGCGGCGCGCGGGCGCAACTGACGCTCGCGTTTCCGACGCCGGAGTACGAAGAGGAGTTCGGCGCCGTGCGCCGCTACCTGCCCGACTCGCTCACGCTCGACGTCGACCCGCGCGGCCCGCTGACGCCGGCCCAGTTCGGCGCCGGCTACACCGATTTGCGGCGGCGGCGCATTCTGCTCGACACCCCTCCGAACTACTGCTGAGGGTGGGTCGCAAAAGGGTCGTACGGCGGCAGCGTGCTGAGCCGTCGCCCGACCCACTCCTGAATCACGACGTCGGCGTGCTCGGCCCGCACCACCTCCGGATCCAGGTTGTATTGCCAGAGATAGACCGCGCGCGAGAAGTGTTCGGAGAGAAACGGAATCAGGGCCGATCCGAACGAATCGCGGAACACGACCGCGCGGGGACGTGACCCGTCCATCTGCTCGGTCACCAGCCGCGCATCCATCAGCCGCGAATCGGGCCGGGACGGCTCGACGATCCGGGCCCGGCGTGGCGTGCGCGGCCTGAGCGGCAGATCCTCCTCGGAGAGCGCGCCCGTCACGCCGAGCATGCGGGCGAGGTCGAGGCCTGGCACGGTCTCGGCGGTGGCGTCGAACGAGGCGCGCGGTGCCGGTTCGCCGGCCACGCCAAGGGCGCGGACGATCGCGGCATAGGCGACGTAGGCCCCGCGGTCGTTCCAGTGCGTGTCGGTGCGGTGATACAGACGCTCGTCCGCCTTGGCCGCCTGCAGCGCCGGCCGCAGGTCCAGTACCGGAACGGTCGAATGAGCCCGCAGGTAGCGCATCAGGCTGTCGGTCCGCGTCTCCGGCCCCACCCGGTGCAGCGACGCCGGCAGCTCCTCGCCGTACACCTCGTGCTTGTCGGGCGCGAGCACGAAGACGTAGGCGATGCCTCGCGCGCGCAGCCAGTCGTAGGTGTGCTGCAGGGTCGAGCGCCACACCTCGAGCTCGTCGTGCGTGAACGGAACTTCCGACGCGATGTCTTCGCTGGCGCCGTCGCCGGCGTAGAACAGCCAGCCGTGGCGCCCGAGGATCACATCGGGTGACGCCGACACCCGCAGCGCGCGCAGGCGCAGCTCGGCCTGCCACCGGACCAGCCGCGCGCGCAGCCCGAAATGATCCTCGAAGTACTGCGAGGCCGCTGCCGGAAACGCCCGCACCGCCGCCCCGCTCACCGGCCATGCGGGCGGCGGCGCCAGCTCGCGGTTTTCCGCCGGCGGCAGCTCGGCATCGAGCCGCGCGAGCATCACGGCCCCCGGCGTCGCGAGCGCCGCGAGAAACGCGATGACGAGCGTAGTGGCCCACGCCGGATGGAGCCGTGGCGGCATCAGAAGCGGAAGTAGATGAACGGGTTGTAGGTGTGGGCCGCGATCAGCATCGCGCAGCCCGCGAAGATGGCAGCCAGCGCCGCACACGTCAGCGACGAGGCCAGCGGTCCGAGCCGCGGGCCGTCGGGCGACGGCCGGGCCCAGCGGGCCGCAAGCGCCGGCCACGCCGGCGTCGAGCCGGCGATGCCCGCGGAGAGTGCGAGCAGCAGCTCGGGCGTCAGATACCACGTCACGCCGTAGGCGGTGGGATGCGCGGGGCTGAAGCCGGCCATGGCCCGCAACAGCCCGGCCGCTCCGGTCAGCGACTCGGCGCGGAAGAACACCCACCCCACCATCACCACGAGCAGGGCATAGAGGTGTCGCATGGGACGCGGCATCCGGCCCAGCCACGCCGCCAGACCCAGGCGCTCGACCACCAGGAAGGCGCCGTGGTAGAGGCCCCACACCACGAACGTCCAGCTCGCGCCGTGCCACAGCCCGCACAAGAAGAACACGGTCACGAGATTCAGGTACACGCGGCCGGGCGCGACGCGGTTGCCGCCGAGCGGCACATAGAGGTAGTCGCGGAACCACGCGGAGAGCGAGATGTGCCAGCGCCGCCAGAACTCCTGGATCGACTGCGACACGTAGGGGTAGTTGAAGTTCTCCTTGAACCGGAACCCGAACAGCTGCGCCAGGCCGATCGCCATGTCCGAGTAGCCGGAGAAGTCGAAGTAGATCTGGAGCGTGTAGCACACCGTGGCCAGCCACGCGTGCGCCGCCGTCAGCTCGCCGGCCGGGAGCGCGAACAGGCGATCGGCGGGGCCGGCCACGATGTTGGCGATCAGCATCTTCTTGCCCAGACCGATGACGAACCGGCGGATGCCGGTGGCGAAGCCGTCGAGCCCCACCACGCGGGCGGAGAGCTGGGCGGCGATGTCCCGGTAGCGGACGATCGGGCCGGCGATCAACTGGGGAAAGAGCAGCAGATACAGCGCGGCTTCAACCGGGCCCTTCTGCGCCACCGCATCGCGGCGATAGACGTCCACGACGTACGAGATGGCGTGGAAGGTGAAGAACGAGATCCCGATCGGAAGCACGATGGCCGGCACCGGCACGGGTGCCGCGCCGAACGCCCGCAGCAGCGCGTTCACGTTCAACGTCAGGAAGGCGGCGTATTTGAAGGTGGCGAGCGACAGCAGGTTGGCGCCGACGGTCAGGGCCAGGAGCCGGCGCGCGGCCGCGGTGCCGCGCGCGCGATCGATGGCCAGCGCGGCCCCGTAGTTCAGGGCGATCGATGCCAGCATCAGCCAGGTGAAGGCGCCGCCGCCGCTCGCGTAGAACACGACGCTCGCCACCGCCAGGAGCAGGTTGCGGTGCCGCGCCCACGGCACGAAATACAGCGCGAGGAGAACCGGGAGGAAGACGAACAGGAACGTGGGCTCGGTGAACAGCACTCGCGCCCGATCGTACTCTTAGAAACTCCTCACCGCCTCCTCGGTCACGAGCCAGTCGAGCCGCTCGTCGAACGGCTCGCGTGGCAGCGCCGGACGGCGCTGAGCCTCGAGGCCGACGCCGATGGCGACCAGCGGTGCGGCGCCGTCGCCTCGCAGCAGGGCGAGCGTGCGGTCATAGAATCCGCCGCCGTAGCCGAGGCGATACCCCTCGTCGTCGACCGCCAGCAGCGGGACCAGGGCGTGCTGCGGCCGCACCACCGGACGATCGGGCGCCGGCTCGGCGATGCCGAACCGCGACGTCACGAGCGTCACGCCGGGCTCCCACGCGCGGAAGACCAACGGCACGTCGCGCCCGACCACGACGGGAAGCCCGCACACGCAGCCGCGGGCATGCAGCGCCTCGAGCAGCGGGCGCAGGTCGAGCTCCCCTGCCATCGGCCAGAACGCGGAGACGACGGTGCCGGGCGCGGGTTCGAACGCCGAGAGGTAGCGATCGCGGATGGCCAGCCGTGCAGTTTCGGCGTGCGCCGCCATCACGGAATCCCGGTCCTGCAACAGCACGCGGCGGAGGGCGCGCTTGGTGTCCGGGGCGCTCAGTTCCACGCCGCCGCCCGCCCGCGAGGAAATCCTCGGCGGCCGCGGGATATGCCCCCGCGATCCGCCTGACGGCACCGACGCCCCGTGTTTTCCGCCTGAAATCGCGCCCGCCACGGCAACCTGCGGGTGGCACGGCGTTCGCTGTTCCGAGAATCCGTCTTGCTTTTCCAGGAGGTGGTCTCGTGCAACAGGTGGTTCATTCCGTGTTCTTCACCGTCGTCAGCGTGGTGGCGACACTGCTCACCATCGGCCTGACGGGTGTGATCATCCTACTCGTAACGGACGGCGACACCCCGCACGCCGATACGCGCCCCCGGCACTAGGCCAGTGCGAACCGGATCGACAGGTGGATCTCGACGTCCACCGCGCGGCCGTCCTTCGTACCAGGTGTGAAGGTCCACTGCTGCACGGCCGCCACCGCCGCGTCGTCGAGGCCGTACTGGGCGTCGAGCGACTGGGTCACGACCACCTCGTCCACGGTGCCGTCGGCCTTGACGACCGCCGAGAGCTCGACGACGCCCTGAACCTTGGCCTCCATCGCGGCCGGCGTGTACTGCGGCCGCGGCTTGAACTGCGCCACCGGCAGCACGACGCCGGGATCGCCGCCCTTCACCCGCTCCTGCCCGGGCCGGGCTGTGGCAGCCGCGCCAGGCCGGCCGAAGCCCGACGCGATCCGATCCGCCTCGGCCTTGGTGAAGTCGCCGCTGATCACGGCGCTGTCGCGAATCATGCTGCGCACGACCGGGGCGGCAATCACGCGGCCGTTGAGCAGGATCGCCACCGGCCGGCCCATGTGAATCTTGGTGGACTCGGCCAGGCGGTTCGAGGCGGGCGCCGTAAAGGCCACGCCAACTGAGTAGCGGCCGCCGCCGGCGTCGATCACCTGCGCGCTGGTGACGTCGGCGCTCGTCACGATCGACGCTGGCTGCATGTAGATCTTCTGATTCGAGCCCTGCACCACGGCCTCGACGAGGCCAGCCGCCGGCGCCGACTCCGCCAGCCGGACTTCGAGCGCAGTGGCGTTCTGCAGGCCGAGCGCCGGCAGATCGACCGGCAGCGCCGAGAGCACTGCCGCCGCGGTGCCGGTGATGACGAGCACGAGCACGGCGAGAGCCGAAACGAGACGCAGTCGAGTCATGTGAGGCTCCTTCGAAAGCTGACGCAGGCGAGAGACGAGGTGCCGCCGCCGCAGGAACGCGATGGCGGGACGCGCGGCATCGGGCGCGTCGGCAAACTGCAGCAGGGCGTCCATGTAGGCGCGCCGCGCCGGTGTGCGCGCCACGACGTGCTGATCGACGACCTGTTCGCGGCTGAGGTGCACCTGCTCGAGCGCCCACCACATCGCGGGGTGGAACCAGAACACCGAGCGGATCACTTCCTCACAGACGATGCCAGGCCAGTCGCGCCGCCGGACGTGCAGCAGCTCGTGGCACAACACCATGCGCCTGGCGTCGGGCTCGAGCGCGTCGAATCGCGGCGGCAGCAGCACGATCGGCCGGCGCCAGCCGAACGTCACCGGCTGCGTCACGTCCGGAGTGGCGTGCACCGCGGCGCGCGGTGCAACGGACGCGCGCAGTTCCTCGAGGTCAGGCGTCAGCGTCACGGCTCGACTGCGGCGGCGCAGCTGCCGCAGACGCACGGCGCCAAGGGCCAGCCACAACAGCCGCGCCACGATACCTGCGGCGACAATCGGGAGCAGCATCGCCGCCATCGGCGAGGACCAGGACTCGGAGGGAGCCGCCGCCGCGCTCGCGCTCCCCGCGCCGAGCTCGAAAGTCACGGTGGCTGCGCGGCCCGAGTCGGGCAGGCCAGGCACTGCGGGCAGCAGCAGGCACAGGACGACGATCGCGCGCCAGTAGTGCAGCCGCGCCGCGGGCAGCGAGAGACGGACCGCCAGCGCGGCTAGCGCCGCCGCCGCGATCAGGATCAGCACCTGGGCGCTGTAGGTCAGGAGGGCTGCCGGCACGGCCGTCACGACTCGGCTCCGTCGATCAGGCGCTTCAGCTCCGCACGCTCGGCCTTCGACAGACGCGTGTCGGCGGCGAGGTGCACGAGCAGCGGCCTGGCCGCGCCGTCGAACACGCGGTCTACGAACTCGCGGACCATCGCCGAGAGCACGCGGCGCTCGGGCTCCGCCGGGCGGTAGCGGAAGGCGCGGCCATGCGGCTCCTTGAGCAGGTAGCCCTTGGTCTCGAGGATGTTCATCATGGTCATCACCGTCGTGTAGGCGATGCGGCGGCGCTCGCGCAGCGTCTCGTAGACCTCGCGGACGGTCGCGTCCTTCTTCGCCCAGACGACTTTCATGATGGCCAGCTCCTGCCCCGTGAGCGTCGACGATGGCTGCGTCATGTCTACTAGTGTATTAGTACTCAATGACTCGTTGTCAAGGCGTGGCACCTACGAAGATCTTCGTTGACATACGAAGTTGTTCGTAGGTAAGCTCGCCGCGACATGCCGAGCCCCGCCCTGCCGCGCCCGACCGATGCCGAGCTCACCATCCTGCGCGTGCTGTGGTCGAAGGGGCCGTCGACCGTGCGGCAGGTGCACGACGTGCTCGCCAGCGGCCACGCGCCCGGCTACACGACCGTGCTCAAGCTGCTCCAGATCATGACGGACAAGGGGCTGACGACGCGCGAGCCCCTCGGGCTGCAGCACGTCTACACGGCGCGCCGCACCGAGCAGGACACCCAGCGCCAACTGCTCAAGGATCTGCTCGATCGTGCTTTCGACGGCTCCACGTCGCAGCTCGTGATGCAGGCGCTCGCCACCACGGCGGCCTCACCCGAGGAGCTGCGCGAGATCCGCCGCCTGCTCACCGCCGCCGGCGCCCCCGCCAAGGAGAAGAAGCCGTGACCGCGAGCCTTCTCGCCGACGTTACCGTCCGCGCCGTGGCCGCCGCGCTCCTCCACTCGCTGTGGCAGGGCGCGCTCGTCGCCGCGATCACCGCGACCTTGTGGTGGACACTGCGCGGCAGCCGCCCGAACGCGCGCTACGCGCTGGGGTGTGTCGCGCTCGCCCTCATGATCGGCGCGTGGACCGCAACGGCGTGGCGCACCGCGGCGCAGCTGATTCCAGAGGCGCCCGCACGCGTCGGGCTCGCCGCGCCATCTCCAGCGCTCGGTCCGGCCGGCATGTTCGACTACTCCCCCGCCATCCGCACCATCTCACGGGCTGAGCTCGAGGGCCAGGTCCCGTTGGCACGCCGTCTCGAGGTGTGGTCGGTCCTGCTCGTACCGTTGTGGCTTGCCGGTGTCTTCGGCCTCTCCTTCCGCCTGGCGCTGTCGTGGTGGCTCGTGACCCGCATGCGCAGCGCCGCGCACACGCCGGTGGCCGCGTTCATCGGCGATCGCGTCACCGAGCTGGCCAGTCAGCTCCGCGTCAGCCGCGCGGTGCGCGTGGTCCAGTCGACGGCGGTGAGCGTGCCCGCGGTGATCGGATGGCTGCGGCCGGTGATTCTGCTGCCGGCCAGCGCGCTGACCGGGCTGAGCCTGCCGCAGCTCGACGCCATCATCGCGCACGAGCTCGCGCACGTCCGGCGCCACGATTTCGCGGTGAACCTGCTGCAGAGCGCGGCGGAGATCCTGCTCTTCTACCATCCGGCGTGCTGGTGGATCTCGCGGCGCGTGCGAGCCGAGCGCGAGCTGTGCTGCGACGACGTGGCCGTGTCGGTCTGCGGCGACTGTGTCCTCTACGCGACCGCCCTTGCGGATCTCGAGGCGCTTCGCGTCGAACCCGCGCTGGCGCTCGCGGCGACGGATGGGCCGTTGCTGCAGCGTGTTCGACGGCTGCTGGCGCCGTCGCCGGCGGGGTCGCGTGTCCCCGGACTCGCGGCCGCGCTGGTCCCCGCGGCGCTGCTGGCGCTCGTCATGACCGGCGCGACGCTGACCGCGTCGCCGGCGCCGCCAGCACTCCCTCAGAACGACACCGCCGCACTCGCGCGCACCGTTCCCGCGGGTCATGGCGTCGTGCGCGGACAGATCGTGGACGCGCAGTCGGGCCGCCCCGTCGCCGGCGCGAGCTACGAGATCACCGGTCCGGAGGACTCGGTGCTCGGACAGTCGGGAGACGACGGCCGGTTCGAGACGCGGCCGATCAAGGCCGGTACCTACACGATGTCGGCCCGCGCCAAGGGTTACGTGATGGGCTGGTTCGGGCCGCGTGAGTCTCCGTTCGGCGCGCCGATCGACGTTCGCGCCGGCCGTGTCTCGAGCGGCATCGACGTCAAGATGTACGCGTCTGGGGCCATCAACGGCCGCATCGTGGACGAGCGCGGCAACGGGCTGCACGGCGTGGAAATCGTGCTCGAGGCGGTCACTCCCCCGTCCGGCGGCATGCGAAACGAGGCGGCGTTCGCGCAGACCGTGGAAGACGGCGCCTACCGCGTCACCGCCGCGCCAGGCGACTACTACGTGCGCGCCTATGTCGGCGAACCGCTGCACCTGGTGAAGGGGCAGCGCGCACGGACTTACGTGACGACGTTCTATCCCGGTGCGCGAGCGAAGGAGGAGGCGCAGCCGCTGCACGTCGACGCCGGGCTCGACCTCTACGACATCGATTTCACGCTCGCGACCGGTACCCTGGTGAGCGTACGCGGCCGCGTGGTGGACCCGAGTGGCGACAGCGTCGCGCAAGTACGCATCGCTGCCATGAACATGAACGGCGGGCCGCGCGGCGGCCGCGAGAATTCCGTGGCGGTCGATGCTGAAGGACGGTTCGAGATCCGCGATCTCGTGCCGGGCCAATACATGATCAACATCTGGGATCAGCGGCGGACGTCGCGCTGGGTCGGCGCCATGAAGATGCTCACGCTGAACGAGGATGTGGATGACCTCGAGATGCGCGCCTCGAACGGCGCCCGCGTCGCCGGGCGCATCGTGCGGGATCCCGCGAGCAGCGGTGAGATCGACTTCGCCGAGGTCCGCATCGGTTTCGAAAAGCGGATGACCGACAACGGGTTCAACACCGCCGGCGGCACCAAGATCGCCTCCGACGGCACCTTCGAGACCGAAGCGCCCGGCGGGCTGGTGATGATCAACGTGGAATTCGTACCCGAGGGGTGGACGGTCAAGTCCATTCACCTCGATCGGGTGGACGTGGACGGGCAGGCGGTGGATATGAGCGGCGGCACGCGACAGCTCCAGATCGCGCTGACCGACCGCCGCAGCGGCGTCGCCGGCATGGTCGTGGACCGCAACGGCCGTACGCTCGCCGGGTACTCCGTGGTGCTGTTTGCCGACGACGAACGGCGATGGACGCCGAACTCGCGCTTCGTGCTGTCGGCGCAATCGAGCCAGACCGGCCAATTCCGGCTGAAGGACGTGCCGCCGGGCGACTACCTCGCCGTGGCGGTGAAGGATCTGCCCTTCCGCGCCTGGACCAACCCGGATGTGCTCATCCGCCTGCAGTCGATCGCCACCAAGCTGACGGTGACCGAGGCCGAGCAGAAGACGATCTCGATCCGCGCCTCGGCGACGCCGGACAACCTGCCGGGACGCTAGGAGGATGTGATGACCGACGCGCGCCTGCTCCCGATCGCTGTCGTCGCGATCGTGATCGGCGGCCTTGCCGTGACGAGCGCGCAGCAGGCGCCCGAGCAGGTCCGCGTGCCGGGCATGGGCCGGACAATTCCGGGCGACCTCGGCATCGTCGAAGGCCAGGTCGTGGAGGCCGGCACCGGGCGGCCCATCGCGGGCGCACGCGTCGACGTGCGAGGGCCATCCGACCAGGTGTACGTCAACACCGACCAGTCAGGACGCTACGAGACGCGACCTCTGACGCCTGGGGCCTACACCGTCTCGGTCACCGCTCCGGACTACGCCACGGCCTTTTACGATGGGCGGGCCGCTTCGATGTCCGGACAGTCGTCGATCGATGGATCCGTGACGATCTCCGGTCAGGGCACCGGCGCTCCACGAATCACGCTGACGGGTAATGTGGAGATCCGCTCGTCAACGACGGTCGACATCGGACCGGGGTCCCTGCTGTCGAACATCGACGTCGTGATGCAGGCCACGGGCCGCCTCAGCGGGCGTATCCTCGACGATCGCGGCCGCGGGCTGGCCGGTGCGTACATACAGCTCATCGCCGCGCAAGCGAGCGGCGTTCTGATCCCGCGCATCGCGTATGCACGATCGGAGACCGACGGCACCTATCGAGTCACCGCAGCGCCCGGCGATTACATCGTTCGCGCCTACGCCGACAAACAGGTGCGCCCTTCTCGGGATGCCGCCTTGGCGTACGCCGAGACGTTCTTTCCAGGCGTCCGCGAGCAGGACGACGCTCAGGCTATCCGCCTCGACTCCGGAGTCGAGCAGTACGACGTCGACTTCGCACTCCTCTCGACCCACACCGTGCGCGTGTCGGGAATAGTGGTCGACCCGGCAGGCACCGACCTCGAGGGCGTCACGGTGTCATTGCGCCCTCGCCTGTCCGGCGGCATGACCGCCCTCGAACTTCCGCTGAACGATCGTGGTGAATTCGAGGGGCGCGACGTCGTGCCGGGTATGTATTTCGTGAACGTGACCGACCAGCGCCGGCAGGCACGCTGGAGGACCTCGCGCGAGCCGATCGAGATCGCAGAGGACATCAGCGGGTTGGAGATCCGCGCCTCCGGCGCCGCGTCGATCGTCGGACGAATCGTCAAGGATCCCCGCAGCGCCGGCCGCATCAACCTGACGCAGACTGTGATTTCGTTCGTGAACCGGGGCGAGGGCGCGAGCACGAGCATGAGCGCTTTCAACCTGGAAGAGGACGGCTCCTTCCACGGTGA
>Ga0068867_100000784_pt1 | contig 21484 bp, 21 predicted proteins | sample KBSMisM32_FD_65649 | JGI IMG/M metagenome (GOLD analysis project Ga0068867, IMG submission 65649) | Miscanthus rhizosphere microbial communities from Kellogg Biological Station, Michigan, USA - KBS Miscanthus M3-2 | ecosystem: Host-associated > Plants > Roots > Rhizosphere > Soil ...
TGGTGGTGGCTCCCGGGATCATGGTCCCATTCTAGTCGCACAGGTGTTCGAATCCAAGGGTGGAATCAGTCGACAATCGGCCAGGGAACATAGGCGATCCGAAGGTGCGCCGAGGCAAGTGTGGCGGGGGTTTCGAACGGGCCTGGCGGCCCTCCCCAACCACCGCAAAGCTGCGCCCGCCCGGCGGCCCGAGCCCACGCCGCCTCTCTCCGTCGCTGCGCCTTTCCACCCATGTCCTCCCGCAGCCGCGAGGAGTGGGCGCGACGCGCTCACGGCTCGCGGCCCAGGATCAGACCAGCACCGTTGTCACAGGCAGGGACGAGTCGGCAGGCAGGTCCAGGGACGAAGCCGGCCGCCCGCGGGCAACCATCTCCGCACCGAGCGCCGCGACCATCGCGCCGTTGTCGGTGCACAGCCCCGGCCGTGGCACGCGCACCCGGATCCCGTGGGCAGCGGCCCGCTCCTCGGTGAGCACCCGCAGCCGCGAGTTCGCCGCGACGCCGCCCCCGACCAGGATGTCCTCGATGCCCTCGGCGGCCGCGGCGTCCACGGCCTTGCGGGTGAGCACGTCGCAGACGGCCTCCTGGAACGAGGCCGCCACGTCGGCGACCGGCACCGGCTCACCGGCGCGTTCGCGCGCCTCGACCCAGCGTGCAACCGCGGTCTTGAGCCCGGAGAACGAGAAGTCGAAGCGGTGCCGCTCCAGGTCGCGCCGCGAGGTGAGTCCACGGGGAAAGTCGATCGCGACGCTGCTCCCGGACGCGGCCGCTCTGTCGATGTGCGGGCCGCCCGGGAACGGCAGGCCGAGCAGCCGGGCCACCTTGTCGAAGGCCTCCCCCGCCGCGTCGTCGATCGTCGCGCCCAGCGGCTCGACGGACGACGTCACGTCCGACACGCGCAGCAGCGACGAGTGGCCGCCCGAGACCAGCATCGCCAGGCATGGCTCCGGCAGCGGCCCGTGCTCCAGCTGGTCGACCGCGACGTGGGACGCGAGGTGGTTCACGCCGTACAGCGGCTTGCCCAGGGCCAGTGCCAGCGACTTCGCCGCCGCCACGCCGACCAGGAGCGCGCCGGCCAGCCCGGGACCCGAGGTCACCGCAACCGCGTCCACGTCGTCGAGCGCGATCCCGGCGGTCTCGCAGGCCCGCTCCAGCGTCGGCACCATCGCCTCCAGGTGGGCCCGCGATGCGACCTCCGGTACGACGCCGCCGAATCGGGCGTGCTCCTCGACAGAGGAGGCGACCGCGTCCGCGAGCAGGGTGTGGCCGCGGACCACCCCGACGCCGGTCTCGTCGCAGGAGGTCTCGACGCCGAGCACCAGCGGACCGTCGGAAGGTTGCACGGTCGTCATGGTTCCACCGCCCGCGGTGCTCGGTGACGCAGGTCCAGCTCCAGGACGATCGCATCGGTTCCGTCGCGGTAGTAGCGGCGCCGCCGGTGGATCTCCGCGAACCCGGTCCGTGTGTAGAAGGCCAGGGCCGGCCCGTTGTCGGCGCGCACCTCGAGCAGCACCCGGTCCCGGCCCAGGTCGCGGAGCGCCGCATCGAGGAGGGCCGAGGCGAGACCGGCGCGCTGGTGGTCGCGCCGCACGCCGATGCGCTCCAGGTCGGCCACGTCGACGGCATCGGCCAGCACCACGTAGCCGAGCAGCACGCCGGCGTCCTCCGCGACCAGCGCCCGGCCCCGGTCAAGGGTGGCAAGCACGGTCTGCTCCGACCATGCGTCCGCCCCGAACAGCTCGACCTCGAGCGCCACGACCTCGGGGACGTCATCTCCCGTCGCCGGGCGGATCGTCACGAGACCCGCTTGGGCGCTCGCGGCTCCATCACGTCGGGACGGCGGAGGTAGAGCGGCTCGGGATCGAGCAGCGCGTGGCGCTCGCGCACCACGACGTCGCAGAGGACGACGGCGCTCGGGTGCTCGGGCGCGGCCGCGTTGGGGAACGCCTGGGGGTAGAGCGTCGCCCCGCGGCCGACCACGATCCGGTCGCTGGCCAGGTCGGCCGGGCGCACCACCTGGGGGTCGCCGTCCCGGTGCCCGCCGACGTACGACGCGAGGTAGACCTCCTTGCGACGGGCGTCCGTGGCCACCAGGAAGTCGTCCATCCCGGCGTCGACGGCCTCGGCCGCCAGGATGTCGAGCGTGCAGACGCCGTGGACCGGGATGCCGAGCGCCAGCGCCATCGTGCGTGCCGTGACCAGTCCCACCCGCAGGCCGGTGAACGGCCCCGGTCCGACACCGACCGCGATCGCGCTCACGTCCTGCGGGATCGCGTCGGCGTCGCGGAGCACTTGCTGGATCGCCGGTGCCAGCAGCTCGCCGTGGCGCAGGCCCTCGTCGGAGTCGAGCGAGGCGACCACCCCCTCGCCGTCGTGCAGGGCGACGGTGACCCGGGTGGTGGCGGTGTCGAACGCGAGCAGCACGGGCCGAGGCTATGCCAGACGGCCGGACAGCCGCGCCGGCAGTCCGGGGTCGAGCCAGCGGGAGCCGACCGGAGTCACCGTCGCCAGCCGTTCCTCGCTCTCGCCGGTGTGGTCGCGGCGGAGCGCGACCTCGATCCGGTCGGCGGCCAGCGACTCGGCCAGGCCCTCGCCCCACTCGACCACGGTCACGGCCAGGTCGAGGTCGGTGTCGAGGTCGAGGTCGTCGAGCTCGGCGGCGCCGTCGAGCCGGTAGGCGTCCACGTGCACGAGCTCCGGCCCGTCGCCGAGCGAGGGATGCACCCGGGCGATGACGAACGTCGGTGACGTGACGTCGCCTCGCACGCCCAGCCTGTCGCCGAGCCCCTGGGTGAGCGTGGTCTTGCCGGCACCGAGGTCACCGGTGAGGATCACCAGGTCACCGGCGGCCAGCTCCGCGGCGAGCCGCCGGCCCAGGGCCCGGGTGGCCGCGGCGTCGGGCAGGACCAGGTCGAAGGGCAGCAGCCGGCGCAGCTGGATCTGGGGACCCACCCGCCCTGCCTCGGCGTACCCCAGCCGGGTCCAGAACCGCACCGTCGACGGCAGCTCCTCACGGGCGACGAGCCGGGTGCCGACCAGACCACGTGCGCGGGTCTCCGCCTCCGCGGCGGCGACCATCTCCTGCGCGACACCGGTCCGGCGGGCGCGGGCGAGCACCCCGACCCGACGCAGGCCAAGCCAGCCGCCCTGGGGCTGGAAGAGCAACGCAGCCGCTGGAGCACCGTCCACCTCGGCGAGCAGCCCGCCGTGCGCGGCGAGCGCCGCAGCCACGCTGTCACTGGTCTCCTCGGTGGCGGTGGCCGGGGGGTCGAGGGGCGCCCGGTCGCCGAACGACCCGAGGATCACGGAGAGGACGTCGCCGGCCCGGTCGGGGCCGACGAGCAGCACACGGTTCACCGGGCGCGGGCGGAGCGCGCGGAGCGCTGGGCGGCCGTGACGAGCTGCTCCAGTGCCGCGTTGACCAGGTCGCGGGACTCGAAGATCACCAGGTGACCCGCGCCGGGAGCCTCGACCAGCCGGGCTCCGTCGATCATCCCGGCCATCTTGCGGCTTTGACCGACCGAGGTCAGCTTGTCCTTGGTGCCGCAGATGATCGTGGTCGGCACGTGGGCGAACGACGTGAGCACCGCGAACTTGTCCAGCGAGCCGAGGCTGGGGAAGAACTCCGCGAGCACCTCGATCGACGTCCCGGCCAGCATCTCGTCGAGGAACTCGACCTGCGCCGCCGGCGCCTCCTTGCCGAAGGCGAACGTGTCGGCGACCAAGAACCCGATGTTGGAGCCTCGCGCGCGAGCCGAGTCGACCAGCTCAGGGGCTTTCGCCAGCGCCGTGATCAGGCGCGGGGCCACCATCTCACCGAGCCGGTCGGGGATCAGCGGGCTCAGCACGCGGTGCGGGCGCATCCTGCCTGCGGTGGTGGCGATCAGGGCGACACCTGCCACCCGGTCGGCGAACGTCTCCGGGTGGCGCTCGGCGAACGCCATGATCGCCATGCCGCCCATCGAGTGGCCGACGAGGACGACGTCGCCGGTCGGCACCAGTGCGTCCAGGACCGTGCGGAGGTCGTCGCCGAGCTGGTCGATGTTGGCGTGCTTGCGTGGCGAGCGGCCGGAGCGCCCGTGGGAGCGCTGGTCGTAGAAGAGCATCCGGTGCTTGCCGCGCATCGCCTCCCGCTGGAAGTGCCAGCAGTCGAGGTTGAGCGCGTAGCCGTGCACGAACACCACGGTCGGCCGGCCAGGGCTGGGCTTCGCACCGTGGGCGTAGGGCGCGACCTCGTCGACCTCGGCGTGCAGCGTGGTGCCGTCCTCGGTGTCGACCTCGATCGCCGGTGACCGCAGCGAGCCGTACGATGCGGCGTCGTCGACGCCCGCACGGCGGGTCTTGACCACGCGCCGCTCGACGACCACGGCAGCCGCGGCCGTCGCCAGCACCCCCGCCCCGATGCCGGCGGCACGCTTCGCCCAGATGTTCACGGGCTCGATCCTCCCATTCAGCGCAGGAGGTCGCGCACCACCGTCGGGATCGCGGTCGCCACCGCGGGCGCGGAGAGCGGGCCGCCGCGTCCGGCCTCGGTGGCCGCGGCGCCGTGCACCCACGAGCCGACCGAGCCGGCGTCGAAGGGACCCAGCCCGGCGGCCAGGAGGGCACCGCAGAGCCCGGCCAGCACGTCACCCGCACCCGCTGTCGCCAGCCACGGCACGCCGGTCGTGGTCACCCGCACCCGGCCGTCGGGGGCCGCGACGAGCGTGTGCCGGCCCTTGAGCATGACAACCACGTCGAGCTGGCGCGCGGCACCGAGGGCATACGCGAGCTGGTCGGACTCGACCGCCGCGCGCTCGACGCCGAGCAGCCGGGCCAGCTCGCCGGCGTGCGGAGTGATCAGCATCGGGGGCCGGTCGGTCGAGCCCTTCCCGGTGGTCGAGCCCTTCCCGGTGGTCGAGCCCTTCCCGGTGGTCGAGCCCGTCGAGACCAGGTGCTGGATCGCATCGGCGTCGGCGATGACCGGCACCCCGTCCACGAGCGCGTCGGCCAGCGCCTGCTCGGCGTCGCCGGACCCGCCGGATCCGACCACCCATGCCTGGACCCGCCCGGTCCCGACCACGACATCCGGGTGGGCGGCGCGCACCGGGTCTGGCGCCGCCCCCACATAGCGCACCATCCCGGCAAGGCCCGAGGCGGCGCCCGCGGTGCACAGGACGGCGGCACCGGGGTAGTCCTCCGAGCCGGCACGCACACCCACGACGCCGCGCGTGTACTTGTGGTCGTCGGCCCGCGGCACCGGCAGGAGGGCCGCGACGTCAGCCGCCTGGAGCGCGGTCAGGTCGGCCTCGGGGAGGTCGAGCCCGATGTCGACGAGGTGGACGACGCCGCAGGCCCCGGCGGCCGGGTCGACCAGGTGGGCGACCTTGTGGGTGCCGAACGTGACGGTGACGTCGGCGCGGACGTGCGCGCCCTCGAGACGGCCGGTGTCCACATCGACCCCGGACGGTACGTCGACCGCGACCACGGGCGTGCCCGCGAACCTCGCGACCACCCGTTCGGCGTCGGGGCGCAGGCCGGGGCGGCCACCGATCCCGACGATCCCGTCCAGCACGACGTCAGGCGGCGCGGCCTCTTCCGCGGTCACCACCCGACCTCCGGCGGCGCGCAGCGCGGCCACGCCCTCGTCGTGGGCCTTGTCGGAGAGCAGCACCGCCTCGACACCGGCCCCGCGCCGCGCCAGCAGCGCCCCGGCGTACAGCGCGTCGCCGCCGTTGTCACCCGCACCCACGAGCAGCAGCACCCGGGCGCCGTACACACCACCGAGCAGGTCGGCCACCGCGACCGCCAGCCCCGTCGCCGCCCGCTGCATCAGCGTGCCCTCCGGCACCCGCGCCATCAGCCCGGTCTCCGCCGCCCGCACCTGCTCCACCGTGTGTGCCTGCCTCACCCCCCGGACGCTATCTCCCGCGAGAGGTCGCTCGTGGTTGGTGCATCCGCGGCGAGAGGTCATCTGTGGTTGGCAGGAACCGCCAGAACTGACCTCTCGCAGCCCCTGAGGCAACCAGAACTGACCTCTCGCGGGACGGGTCAGGACTCGAGGACGACGATCGCGGAGGCGATGCCGGCGTCGTGGGAGAGGGAGAGGTGGACATGCTGGGTGCCGAGCTCGCCGGCACGGGCGGCGACGGTGCCCGAGAGGGTGAAGACCGGGCGGCCGGCCTGGGCGCGGCGCACCTCGGCGTGGTGCCACTCGAGGTTGCCGGGGGCGCCGAGCGCCTTGGCGAGCGCCTCCTTGGCGGCGAACCGCGCGGCCAGCGACTGCAGCGGCAGGTCGACCTCGAGCGGGGTGAACAGCCGCTCGCGCAGCCCGGACGTGCGTTCCATCGAGACCGCGAAGCGGTCGATGTCGACCACGTCGATGCCGATCCCGATGATCACCGCGGCGCGGTCACTCGACGGTGACCGACTTGGCCAGGTTGCGCGGCTGGTCCACGTCGTGGCCCTTGGCCGTGGCGAGCTCGCATGCGAAGAGCTGAAGCGGGATCGCGGCGACCATCGGCTGCAGCAGCGTGGGTACGGCGGGCAGCGACAGCAACGAGTCGGCAAACTGGACGACCTCGTCGTCGCCCTCCTCCGCGAGCACGATCGTGCGTGCCCCGCGGGCCCGCACCTCCTGGATCGCGCTCACCATCTTGTCGTGCAGCTGGTCCCGACCCCGGGGCGGCACCACGCAGAACACCGGCAGCCCGGGCTCGATCAGCGCGATCGGACCGTGCTTCAGCTCGCCGGCCGCGAAGCCCTCGGCGTGGATGTAGGCCAGCTCCTTGAGCTTGAGCGCGCCCTCGAGCGCGATCGGGAAGCCGGCGTGGCGACCGAGGAACAGCACCGAGCGCTCCGACGCGAGCTCACGGGCGAGCTCATAGACGCTCTCCGCGCCGTCGAGCAGCCGGGCGAGGTGGTCCGGCACCGCCTCCAGCTCGGTGACCACGGCCGAGATCTCGTCGCCGAACTTGGTGCCGCGGACCTGCGCGAGGTAGAGCGCGAGCAGGTAGCAGGCGACCATCTGGGTCATGAAGCCCTTGGTCGAGGCGACCCCGATCTCCGGGCCGGCGTGCGTGTAGATCACCGCGTCGGACTCGCGCGGGATCGTGGAGCCGTTGGTGTTGCAGATCGCCAGCACCTTCGACTTCTGCTCGCGCGCGTGACGGATCGCCATCAGCGTGTCTGCGGTCTCGCCGGACTGGCTGATCGCGACCACCAGCGTGTTGCGGGTCAGGATCGGGTCGCGGTAGCGGAACTCGTGCGCGAGCTCGACCTCGCAGGGGATCCGGGTCCAGTGCTCGATCGCGTACTTGGCGACCATCCCCGCGTAGTTGGCGGTGCCGCAGCCGACGATGATGATCCGGTCGATGTCACGGAGCTCGTCCTCGGAGATCCGTACCTCGTCGAGCTGGAGCCGGCCGTCCTCGGTGTGCCGGCCGAGGAGCGCGTCGCCGACCGCTCGCGGCTGCTCGAAGATCTCCTTGCGCATGAACCAGTCGAAGCCGTCCTTCTCGGCGGCCGAGAGGTCCCAGTCGACGTGGTAGCGCCTACCCTCGGCCGGATTGCCGTCGAAGTCGCTGACCTCGACCCCGTCGCGGGTGATCGTGACCACCTGGTCCTGCGCCAGCTCCAGAGCCTCGCGGGTGTGCTCGATGAACGCGGCCACGTCGGAGCCGAGGAAGTTCTCGCCCTCCCCGAGCCCGACCACGAGCGGCGAGTTGCGGCGCGCGGCCACCACCCGTGACGGGTCGTGTGCGTCGACCGCGACCAGCGTGAACGCACCTTCGAGCCGGCGGCAGACGCGCTGCATCGCCGTGGTCAGGTCGGCACCTGCGCCCACCTCGCGCTCCAGCAGCTGGGCAGCTATCTCGGTGTCGGTCTCCGAGCGCTGCTCCAACCCGGCGGCCTGCAGCTCGGCGCGCAGCCGGGCGAAGTTCTCGATGATGCCGTTGTGCACGAGCGCGACCCGGTCGTCCGGTCCGAGGTGCGGGTGGGCGTTGGTGTCGTTGGGGGCGCCGTGGGTGGCCCATCGGGTGTGCCCGATCCCGGTGGTGGACTCCGGCAGCGGACTCTCGACGATCGCCTTCTCGAGGTTGGCGAGCTTGCCGGCCCGCTTGTCCGAGGAGACCGACCCGTCAGCGATAACGGCGATGCCGGCCGAGTCGTAGCCGCGGTACTCCAGCCTGCGAAGTCCCTCGATCACGACGACGCTCGCCTGCTTCTCGCCGACGTAACCCACGATTCCGCACATGCGCCGGAGTCTACGGTGACGGGTAGTCCAGACTGGTGCGCATGGGCAACGGCCAGCACGCGGGTGCCGCGCGCGAGGCCTCCCCCTACGTGGAGCTCGACCGGGCCGACTGGGCCGGGCTGGCCCAGACCGCCAACGACGCCACCGAGCAGCCGCTGACGGCGGAGGAGATCGACCGCGTCCGGGGCCTCGGCGACCAGCTCAACCTGCACGAGGTGCAGCAGGTCTACCTGCCGCTCTCCCGCCTGCTCAGCCTCTACGTCGGCTCCAGTGGCTCGCTGCACCGTGCCCAGGAGGACTTCCTGCGCCGCCCGCAACCGCCACGCACCCCGTTCGTCATCGGCCTCGCCGGCTCGGTCGCGGTCGGCAAGTCCACGACCGCGCGCGTTCTGCAGCAGATGCTGGCGCACTGGCCCGAGCACCCCTCGGTCGCGCTGGTCACGACCGACGGTTTCCTGCACCCCAACAGCGAGCTGCAGCGCCGAGGGATCCTGCACCGCAAGGGCTTCCCGGAGTCCTACGACCGCAAGGCGCTGCTGCGCTTCGTGATCGACATCAAGTCCGGCAAGGACGAGGTCGAGGCCCCGATCTACTCGCACCTCGGGTACGACGTGGTGCCCGACCAGAAGGTCGTGGTGCGCCACCCCGACATCGTGATCGTCGAGGGCCTCAACGTGCTCCAGCCGGCCCGGGGCCGCGAGGACGGCCGCACCGGCCTGGCCGTGAGCGACTTCTTCGACTTCTCGGTGTACGTCGACGCGGCCGAGGCCGACATCCGGCGCTGGTACACCGAGCGGTTCCTCCGGCTGCGCGAGACCGCGTTCCGAGACCCGGCGTCGTACTTCGCGCGCTACGCGGCGCTGAGCCGGGACGAGGCGGTCAGCGAGGCGGGCCGGCTGTGGGACACCATCAACGGCCCCAACCTGGAGCAGAACATCCAGCCGACCCGGTCACGCGCGACGCTCGTGCTGCGCAAGGACCGCGACCACTCGGTCCGCTACGTGCGGCTGCGCAAGCTGTAGTCGCCGTCCGTTGCGGTCGTTCCCCGTGGTGGGGTCAGATGCGCTTCTGGAACTCCCCGAGGCGCTCGACCGCGACGAACCCGAGGGCCTCGTTGATCGCCACCATGTGCGTGTTGACCTCCGCGTTGTAGGTGAACAGCTCGCGCACGGGCGGGTCGTGCTGCTGCAGGGCGCGCAGGTTGGCCACCTTGACCGCGATCCCGAGCCGGTGGCCGCGGTGCGCCCGGTCGACGACGGTGCCCCACTGGTAGCCGCGGCCCGGCTCGTGCACCGTGGTCATCACGGTGGTGAAGGCGACCACGGTGCCGTCGCGGTCGACGGCGACCGCGACGTACGGCACGCGTCCCTGCTGCTCTCGAAGTGCCTCCTCCTCGCGCAGCACGGCGACGTCGGCGACCTCCGGCTCGCGCTCGACCTCGCCTGCCGGCGCCTCGGTCATCAGGCTGGCGTTGATCGTCGCGAACGACTCGACCAGCTCGTCGGGCACCCGCCCGCGCCACGTGCGCACCTGGTACGCCGCGTGGTGCGGCGCAGCCTCGCCGGCCAGCCGGTCGAGCAGCGCGGGCTCGGCCGGCAGCTCCAGCCGGCGGTGCACGTCGCCGAGCCCGAACACGTAGCCGCGATGGGTGAGGAAGTCGGCGTTGTCGTAGCCGGCACCGTCTGCCGGCGCGTCGCCAGGGTAGAAGGTCTCGGCGTCGAGCAGCGTGCGGCCCTCGGCGACGGCGCACTGCTCGAGGTGCGCCAGCATCGCGGCGCCGTACCCACGGCGGCGGAGGGCCGGCTCGGTGTCGACGGCCAGGGCGGCACTGGCGAGGTTGTCGAGCTGCGGCAGCCGGATCGCCCCGGAGCAGACCACGGCGCCGTCCACTCTCCCGCTGAAGGCCACGATCCGACGGCGGCGGCCGGGGTCGCGCAGGGCGGCCTCCGCCTCGCGCAGCCGCCAGGGGCTGGGGAACGCGCGGTCATGACTCTGCGACCGCTCGTAGACGGCGTGCCAGGCCGCGACCTGGTCGTCGTCGAACGGGTCGACCTCGCCTATCTCCACGGGCGACGACGCTAGGGGACGCAGCTCGGCCCGGCCACCCGATTTCGGGAGCCGGGCCGGCCGATCGGGTCGTGCGGGACGCTCAGGCAGCGAGGCCGGTCACGGTCACCGGCACGTTGCCGCGGGTCGCCCTGGAGTACGGGCAGACCTCGTGCGCCGCCTCGACCAGGCGCTGCGCGGTCGCGTCGTCGACCCCCGGGATCCGTGCCGTGATGTCTGCAGTGATGGCGAACGAGTCACCCTCGGGACCCAGGCCGACCACGATCTCCAGCTCGGAGCCGTCGGCGAGCACGCCCTCCTTCTTCGCGACCATGCCGAGCGCGCTCTGGAAGCAGGCGCCGTAGCCGGCAGCGAAGAGCTGCTCGGGGTTGGTTCCGGTGCCCGGGCCGCCGGTCTCCTTCGGCGCGGTCAGCAGCACGTCGAGGACGCCGTCGTCGGTGACGACATGACCCTGCTTGCGGCCTCCGGTGACGGTGGCACGGGCGGTGTACACGATCTTCTCAGGTGTGTTGGTCATGAGGGACCCAACCGGGCACCACGGCCAGGTGTTCCCAGACGGGCTGCCGGACGGGTCAGGGCGCGAGCGCCAGCCGGATCCGTACGACGTCGGCGAGCCGGCCGGCGATCGCCTCGGCCTGGTCGGCGGTGCCGGCCTCGACCATCACCCGCACCAGGGCCTCGGTGCCGGACGGCCGCAGCAACACCCGTCCGGTGTCACCCAGCTCGGCCTCGGCCTCGGAGACCGCTGCCGCGACCACGGCGTCGTCGTCGGTGCGCGCCTTGTCGACGTCGGAGACGTTGACCAGCACCTGCGGCAGCCGGGTCACCACCCCGGCCAGGTCGGCGAGCGTGCGCCCGGTGCCCGCCATCCGCGCCAGCACCTGCAGGGCCGCGAGCAGCCCGTCACCGGTGGTGGCGTGGTCGCTCATGATCACGTGTCCGGACTGCTCGCCGCCCAGGTTGTAGCCCGAGACCTTCATCGCCTCGAGCACGTAGCGGTCGCCCACCTTGGTCTGCCGGACACCGACCCCGTGGGAGCGCATCGCGTGCACGAAGCCCAGGTTGCTCATCACCGTCGCCACCACGGTGTCGGCGTTGAGGGCGCCCTGCTCGCGCATCGCGAGCGCGAGGATCGCCAGGATCTGGTCGCCGTCGACGATCGCGCCGTGCGCGTCGACCGCGAGCACCCGGTCGGCGTCGCCGTCGACTGCGAAGCCGACGTCGGCGCCGTGCTCGAGAACAGCGGCACGCACGGGTCCGAGGTGCGTGGAGCCGCACCCCTGGTTGATGTTGAGCCCGTCGGGCGACGCGCAGATCGCGACCACCTCGGCACCGGCGTCGCGCAGCGCGCGGGGACCGACCACAGAGGCGGCGCCGTGGGCGCAGTCCAGCACGACCTTCAACCCGGCCAGCGACTGGTCGATGGTGCCGAGCAGGTGCGCGACGTACTCGTCGACGGCGGTGGTGTGGGTCGAGACCCGACCGACCTTGCCGCCGGTCGGGCGCTGCCAGGTCTCGCCCATCCGCTTCTCGATCGCGTCCTCGATCAGGTCGTCGAGCTTGCGACCGCCGCGTGCCAGGAACTTGACCCCGTTGTCGGGCATCGGGTTGTGCGAGGCCGAGAGCATGACCCCGAGGTCGGCTCCCAGGGATCCGGTGAGGTGGGCGACGGCAGGCGTCGGCAGCTCACCGAGGAGGTGGACGTCGACCCCCGCGGAGAGCAGCCCGGCCACCACCGCGGCCTCGAGGAACTGCCCGGAGATCCGGGTGTCGCGCCCGACGACGGCGAACGGCCGGTGCCCCTCGAAGACACCGGCCTCACCCAGCACGTGGGCGGCAGCCACCGACAGGTCGAGCGTGAGCTCGGCTGTGAGCTGGCCGTTGGCCAGACCGCGTACCCCGTCGGTGCCGAACAGGCGACCCACAGGAGCGCTCAGCGCTTGGAGAACTGGGGCGCCTTGCGGGCCTTCTTGAGTCCGGCCTTCTTGCGCTCGATGACGCGGGCGTCACGCGTGAGCAGCCCGGCCCTCTTGAGCAGGGCGCGGTTGGCGTCGAGGTCGATCGCGTTGAGCGCGCGCGCCACGCCCAGGCGCAGAGCGCCGGCCTGGCCGGTGATGCCGCCGCCGTGGATCCGGGCGATCACGTCGAAGCGCCCGACCAGGTCGGTGGTCACGAAGGGCTCGTTGACGACCTGCTGGTGGAGCTTGTTCGGGAAGTAGGAGTCCAGGGCGCGACCGTTGACGGTCCACTCGCCGGTGCCGGGCACCAGGCGCACCCGCGCCACCGCTTCCTTGCGGCGGCCGGTGGCGGCCGCGGGGGCGATCGTCGCCGGGCGGGGCGGCGCGTCGGCGCCGGGGGCGCTCTCGGAGGAGTAGGCGACGCCCTCCTCGTTGACCTCGTAGGTCTCCTCGGCGGTCCCCGGGTTGTCGTCTGTCACGTCGGTGGTGTCAGCCACGAAAGTTCCTTCGTCTCGTCTGCATGAGTTACTGGGAGATCTGCTTGATCTCGAACGGCTTGGCCTTCTGGGCGGCGTGCGGGTGCTCAGGCCCGGAGTAGACCTTGAGCTTCTTCAGCATCTGCCGACCCAGACGGTTCTTGGGGAGCATGCCCCACACCGCGTTCTCGATGGCCCTGCGGGCGTCCTTCTCCAGCAGCACACCGATCGGCGTGGCGCTGAGGCCGCCCGGGTAGCCGGAGTGGCGGTAGGCCATCTTGGTGGTCTTCTTGGTGCCCGAGAGGGAGACCTTCTCGGCGTTGACGATGATCACGAAGTCGCCGGTGTCCACATGCGGGGCGAAGATCGTCTTGTGCTTGCCACGCAGGAGGTTGGCCGTCTGGACCGCGAGGCGGCCGAGCACCACGTCGGTGGCGTCGATGACGTGCCAGTCGCGCTGGATGTCGCCCGGCTTCGGGCTGTACGTACGCACAGGTGTTGCCTAACTCGTTCGTCGGTCCGGTCAGGCGGAGTCCACGACCGGAAGGTGTTGCCGCGGCTTCTGACGAACACTGCCCGGTTTCTGTTCACCCGGGTCTGCGCCGTGGTCCGTGCAGGACCGCCGACGCGGCAGGAGTCGCGACCGCCCAGACTACCGGCGTGTCCGGCTGGTGGTCAAAACGGCGCAGGGGACTAACGGCCCCTCTGAGCAGGGAATAGGTTGAGCAGACGGTCGACCCCCCGCGAAGGAGCCCACGTGAGCGACGAGCAGACCTCTGGCAACGGCAAGGGTGACACCCTCACCGTCCGGGACAACCGCACCGGCCAGGAGTACGAGATCCCCATCACCGACGACACGATCAGGGCCGGCGACCTCGGCCAGATCAAGGTGTCGGACGAGGCCCCCGGGCTGGCGACGTACGACCCCGGGTTCACCAACACGGCCTCGTGTCGCAGCGCTGTCACGTTCATCGACGGCGAGAAGGGGATCCTCGAGTACCGCGGCTATCCGATCGAGCAGCTGGCCGAGAAGAGCTCGTTCCTCGAGGTGTCCTACCTGCTGCTGACCGGCGAGCTGCCGTCGCAGAACGCGTACGAGCAGTGGGTGCACGACATCACCTACCACACGTTCGTGCACGAGAACGTGAAGTCGTTCATGCAGGGCTTTCGGTACGACGCCCACCCGATGGGCATGCTGATGGCCTCGGTAGGCGCGCTGTCGACGTTCTACCCGGAGTCCGCGAACATCTCCGACCCGGACAACCGGCGGATGCAGATCGTGCGGATGATCGCCAAGATGCCGACGCTCGGCGCCTGGGCCTTCCGGCACGCGCAGGGCAAGCCCTACGTCTACCCGGACAACGAGCTCAGCTACACCGCGAACTTCCTCTCGATGCTCTTCAAGATGAGCGAGCAGAGATACAACGGTGACGAGCGGCTGGTGAAGGCGCTCGACGTGCTGTTCATCCTGCACGCCGACCACGAGCAGAACTGCTCCACCAACGCGGTGCGCTCCGTCGGGTCCTCCCAGGTCGACCCGTACTCCGCCGTCGCCGCCGGTGTCGGTGCGCTCTACGGCCCGCTGCACGGCGGCGCCAACGAGGCCGTGCTGCGGATGCTCAAGCGGATCGGCACCAAGGAGAACATCCCCGACTTCATCAAGGGCGTGAAGGAGGGCGAGGAGCGGTTGATGGGCTTCGGCCACCGGGTCTACAAGAACTACGACCCCCGGGCGAAGATCATCAAGAAGGCCTGCGACGACGTCTTCGAGGTGACCGGGGTCAACCCACTGCTCGAGATCGCCCAGGAGCTGGAGAAGATCGCGCTCGAGGACGAGTACTTCGTCAAGCGCAAGCTCTACCCCAACGTGGACTTCTACTCGGGCCTGATCTACGAGGCCTTCCAGTTCCCGCCGGAGATGTTCACCGTGCTGTTCGCGATCGGGCGCACTCCCGGCTGGCTCGCCCAGTGGCTGGAGCTGGTGCAGGACAAGGACCAGAAGATCGCCCGTCCGAAGCAGATCTACACCGGCGACCGCGAGCTCACGTTCACCCCCGCCGCCGAGCGCTGGAAGTGACCACCGTCGGAGCTTGAGGCGGCAGCTGCGGGCGGTGGGCCGCGGCTTCCCGCTACGCGACCACCCGCACCGGCACCTCGAGGTTCCGCTCGAGGCGACGGACGTCGCGGGAGGTCAGCGCGACGAGGACACTCGCCACGATCACCGCGCCCACCACCAGGAGCCAGGTGCGGAAGCCGACCAGCTCGGCGACCGGGCCGGTGAGCGCCAGCCCGACCGGCCGCGCGATGAACGAGCCGATCATGTCGAAGGAGTAGACCCGCGCCAGCTTGTCCGGCGCCACCTGCTCCTGGATCGACAGGTCCCAGCCGACGCTGAAGATCTCCAGCCCGAACCCGTGCAGGAACGCGCCCACCAGCACCACCGCCAGCGAGTCCGACAACGCCATCGCGACCGGGAAGGCGGCGGTGAGCGCGAGGAACCAGGTGCCGACGTACAGCGCACGCCGCGGCTTCCAGCGCAGCGTGACCAGGCCGCCGACGACGAAGCCGAGCATCATCGTCGACAGCGCCCATCCCCAGGCCGCCCGCCCGAGTGAGTCGCCGACCACGATCGGGCCGAGCACGCCCTGCGCGCCGCCGTAGAACAGGTGGTAGAGCAGCGCCTGCAGGATCAGCAGCCATAGCCAGGTGTGCCGCATCACCTCGGTGAAGCCCTCGCGGACGTCGGCGACCATGCTCCCGCGCTCCGCCGGTACGACGAGCGGCGCGACGCGCACCAGCCGGTAGCACGCCGCCGCGAACGCGAACGTGAACGCGTCGACGGCGAGAGCCCAGCCGCTTCCGGCGCCGGCCACGAGCAGCCCGGCCGCGCCGCTGCCCACGATCACGGCGACGTTCTGGCTGATCCGGCGCCAGGTGATCGCGGTTCGGAGCAGCTCCGCCGGCACGGTCTGCTGGGTGATCGCCGACGAGCTCGGGCCGCCGAGGGCCCCGAGAGCACCGTTGACCATGCCGAGGGCGGCGAGGAGCGGGATGCTCGACCAGCCGCCGACCAGCGACGCGGCGACCAGACCCTGCGCGACCGCGGCGAGCGCCGACGAGCCCTGCATCATCACGGTACGGGGCAGCCGGTCGCCGAGCACTCCCCCGAACAGCACCGCCGCGACGTCCGCCAGGGCGTAGAGGCCGACCACGACACCGAGGTCGGACGCGTCGCCGCCGAGGTCGAGCACGGCGAACGCGAGCGCGACCGGGGCGACGCCGTTGCCCAGGGAGCTCACGGTGACCCCGGACAGCAGCCACCGGTACGACGCGTGCCGCAGCGGGTGGTCGAGAGTCGACGCCATGCCGTGCATGTTATTTCGCCAGCGAACTATTCGTCAACGAAATACTTTCGTCTAGACTCGGGCCATGAAGGACGCGGCCGACCTGCACGTCGAGCGCTGGCGGGGTCACTGGGTGCTGGAGCAGGAGTTCGACGACGACGTGGAGGCGATGACCGTCCGGCTGGCGAACATCAACCGCTACTTCAAGAGCACCACGAAGGTGGCGCTCGCCGAGGTGGGCCTGCAGGACTTCGAGTACGACACCCTCCACAACCTGATGATCCGCGACGTCCCCGGGCAGGCGTCCCCGGGCCAGCTCGCCCGCGAGATGCGGGTCTCCAACGCCGGGATCACGGGGCGTCTGGACTCCCTGGAGAAGAAGGGCTGGGTCAAGCGGGTCCCCGGCAAGGGCGACCGCCGGCGGGTCGAGGTCGAGATGACGCGGGCCGGTGTGAAGATCTGGCGCGAGGCGATGGACCTGCGCGGCCACGCCGAGGAAGAGCTCGCGACCGTCCTCACCCGCAAGGAGCTCGCCACGCTCAACCGGCTGCTGAAGAAGATGACACTGCAGATCGAGACCGAGGCCGAGGAGACCACGTGAAGCTGGCAGTCCACTGCGCCAACCTGTCGTACGCCGGGGGGCCGGAGACGCTGGCGGCGACCCTGGCCGGTGTCGCCCGGGCTGCCGACCAGGGTGGGGTGACGACCCTGACCATGATGGACCACTGGTTCCAGATGGAGGACCTCGGCGGTCCTGCGGAGCCGATGCTCGAGGGCTACACGTCAATGGGCTTCCTGGCCGGGCGTACCGAGCGTGTCCAGCTCGGCCTCCTGGTCACCGGAGCCACCTACCGGCACCCCGGGCTGCTGGCGAAGGTGGTCACCACGCTCGACGTGCTGTCCTCCGGGCGTGCCCTGCTCGGGCTCGGCGCCGCCTGGTACGAGCGCGAGCACCGGGCCCTCGGCGTCCCGTTCCCACCCGTCGCCGAGCGGTTCGAGCGACTCGAGGAGACGATCCGGATCTGCCGGCAGATGTGGAGCGACGACGACGGCCCGTTCGAGGGCGAGCACTACCGGCTCGCCGAGACCATCTGCACACCGTCGCCGGTGCAGGCGGGTGGACCGCCGCTGCTGGTCGGCGGGGTCGGTGAGCGCAAGACCCTGCGCCTAGTCGCGCAGTACGCCGACGCCTGCAACCTCTTCGACCTCGGACCAGAGGGTGTGGCGCACAAGCTCGCCGTGCTCGACCAGCACTGCGCGGACGTCGGTCGCGATCCGGGCGACGTACGGCGCACCGTGATCACCGGCCAGGACCCGTTTGACACCTCGTTCCTGTCGCGGATGGAGACCTACGCCGGTCTCGGCATCGACCAGGTCTGGATCGGTCCTCGCCCCGACGACCCGGTCGGCTGGACCGAGCGCGCCTGTGCCGAGGTGCTCCCGAGGCTGTCCGAGCTCGGGTGAGCTCCGGTGAGGGTGGCGCTAGGTTCGGCTCATGAGCGACCTGACCGACGACGTCGTCCGCTCCTGGTCCGGCACACCGGACCCGCGGCTGCGCGAGGTGATGACCAGCCTGACCCGGCACCTGCACGCATTCGTCGAGGAGGTCGGGCTCACCCAGCCGGAGTGGGCGCACGCCGTCGGCTACCTGACCCGGGTCGGCCAGACCTGTGACGAGGTGCGTCAGGAGTTCATCCTGCTCTCCGACGTGCTCGGGGTCTCGATGCTCGTCGACGAGATCACCCACGGCACACCCGCCGGCGCGACGGAGTCGACGGTGCTCGGTCCGTTCCACGTCGTCGACTCGCCCCCACGGTCGCTCGGCGACGACATCAGCCTCGACGGCGTCGGCGATCCGGTCGTGGTGGCGGGCCGGGTGCGGGACCTCGAGGGACGTCCGGTGCCGGGCGCGAGCGTCGACGTGTGGCAGGCCAGCGCCGACGGGTTCTACGACGTGCAGCAGCCCGACCTGCAGCCCGAGCGCAACCTGCGTGGCCTGTTCACGGCCGACGACCAGGGCCGGTACTGGTTCCGCACCGTGCTCCCGAAGTGGTACCCGATCCCCGACGACGGCCCGGTCGGCGACCTGCTCGCCGCGACCGGCCGGCATCCGAACCGGCCGGCGCACGTCCACCTGATCGCCGGCGCGGCGGGGCACGCTCCGCTCACCACGCACGTGTTCCTGGCCGGCAGCCCGTGGCTGGACTCCGACGCCGTGTTCGGGGTGAAGGGCAGTCTGGTCCGCGAGGTCCTCGAGGTCGACGACGCCGAGCGAGCGGCGACGTACGGCGTCTCGGCACCGTTCTCCCTGCTTGAGTTCGACGTGGTCCTCAGCTGACCTGGCGGTCGCGACCCTCCCAGTAGGGCTTGCGCAGGTCGCGCTTGAGGATCTTGCCGGTGGGGTTGCGCGGGAGCGCGTCGATGATGTCGACCGAGGTCGGGCACTTGAACTTCGCGAGGTGCTCGGCGCAGTAGCCGATCAGCTCCTCCTCCGTGGCCTCCGTGCCGGGGTTGAGGCTGACCACGGCCTTCACCGTCTCGCCCCAGCGGTCGTCGGGCACGCCGATGATCGCCACCTCCATCACGGACGGGTGCTCGGCGAGCACCCGCTCGATCTCCGGGGAGTACACGTTCTCCCCGCCGGTGATGATCATGTCCTTGAGCCGGTCCTCGACGTAGACGTAGCCGTCGGCGTCGACCTTGCCCAGGTCGCCGGTGCGGAACCAGCCGTCGTCCGTGATCACCTGTGCGGTCTCGTCGGGCCGGTTGAGGAAGCCCTTCATCAGCTGGGGTGTGCGGAACCAGAGCTCGCCGTGCTCCCCGGTGTCGCGCTCCTCGAGCGTGACCGGGTCGACCACCTTGAGCTCCGCGCCCGGGATGCACCGGCCGGCCGAGACCAGCCGCTCAGGGTGGTCGGCGTCGCGGTGCTCTGGCGGCATCAGGTGCGTGATCACGCCGGCGACCTCGGTGAGGCCGTAGACCTGCATGAAGTCGGTATCGGGCCACGCCTCCATCGCGGCGCGCAGCAACGGAAGCGGCATCGGGGCGGCTCCATAGGTGTAGGTGCGGAGCCCGCCGAACAGCCCGATCGCCTCGGGTCCCGACTTCAGCACCTGGGCGAGCACCGCGGGCACCAGGAACGTGCGGTTGGCGCCATTGAGGATCGCGCCGGCGAGCGAGGCACCGTCGGGGTCACGGGTCATCACGCTGGGGATGCCGTCGTGGATGCCGAACAGCACGTACGAGGAGCCACCGACGTGGAACAACGGCATGGCCACCAGGTTCTTGTCGCCGGGCTCGAACCACCAGCCGTCGTGGGCGTTGATCGTGTGCTGCACCATGTTGCGGTGGCTGAGCATGACGCCCTTCGGAAGGCCCGTCGTCCCGGAGGAGTACATGACCAGGCACACGTCCTCCGGGTCGACGTCCGCACTCCGCTGCCGCGGCCGGGCATCGGCCAGCAACGCCTCGTAGGCGTCGCCGACCCCGCCCCCGGGCGTCACCTCGATCACGTGCTCGACGGTGGTCAGCCGCTCGCGGATCCGGTCGACCAGGGGCATCAGCTCGGTGCCGACCAGCAGCACCTTGGCACCCGCGTCGTTGACCGCGTAGTCGACCTCGTCCCCGGCCAGCCGGAAGTTGACGATCGCGTTGGCCGCCCCGAGCGTCGAGGCGGCCATGGTGAGCTCGACGCAGGCCGGATGGTTCTTGTCCAGGAACGAGACCACGTCGCCGCGGCCCACCCCCAGGTCGGCGAGCGCGCCCGCCAGCCGGCGGACGCGCCCGTCCCACTCTGCCCAGGTCCAGGTGCGTCCGAGGTAGGTCAGCGCCTCCGCCTCCGGGATGGTCGCGGCCCAGTGGGCCAGCCGGTCGTCAAGAAAGGTCGGGTCGGGCAACGGGGTCTCGGTCATCGGCGTCTCCTCGGACGTGACTGTGACACACGCCGCGTGACCCGGCAACGAGTCGAGGTCTGGCTAGTGGAGCTCCGCCATCGCGTCGAACACCACGGCTCCGGCCGCGTGAAGGTCCTCCGACCGGGCCAGACCGCCGGCGAAGCCGTAGACCGTCATCCCCGCAGCGACACCGGCCTCGACGCCCGGCACGCTGTCCTCCACCACCGCCGCGCGCGCCGGAGCGACCCCCATCCGCTCGGCAGCCAGCAGGAACAGGTCAGGCGCCGGCTTGCCGCGCTCGACCTCGGAGGCCGAGGAGATCCGGTCACCGAAGTGCTCCCGGAGGCCGGTGCGGTCGAGCTTGCGCCTGATGCCGTCCGGCAGCCCGCTGGACGCGACGCAGGTCGGGACGCCCTTCTGTGCCAGGGCCTCCAGCAGTGCCGGGATGCCGTCGACGGGCGTGAGCTCGGCGTCGAAGATCGCCGTCAGTCGCGGCACCAGGTCGTGCTCGAACCTCTCCGCCGCGGCGGCACCGAGCCGGTCCGCGACCATCTCCAGCTCGGTGGCCAGGCTCAGGCCCATGAACAGCCCGACCACCTCGTCGGCGTTCACCGGCCAGCCGAGCTCGGTCAGCATCCGCGCCTCCTCGTGCACGGTCAACCGTTCCGAGTCCACGAGGACGCCGTCGCAGTCGAAGATCACGAGGTCGTACGACGAGAGCTCCATCCCTCTATTCTGGCGACCGTGCCGGCACTCTCCGTGACCTGGTGGGGTCACTCGTCGATGTCGATCGGTCTCGGCGACCGCGTCGTCGCGACGGACCCACTGCTCTGCCGCCGGGTCTGGCACCTGCGCCGCACCACACCGGCACCTCCGCCCGCCGCGTCCCGGGCCGACGTCGTGCTGGTCTCGCACCTGCATCGGGACCACCTGCACCTGCCGTCGCTGCGTCGCTTCGGCCGGGACGTCCCCGTCGTCGTACCCCGCGGAGCCCCACGGCTGGTCAAGGGCCTCGACCAGCACCGGCTGGTGGAGGTGGCGCCCGGTGACGAGGTGGCTGTGAGCGGTGTCACCGTGCAGGTGCTGCCGGCTCACCACGACGGACGGCGCAGTGTCTTCGAGAAGAGCGGTGCGCCGGCCCTCGGCTACCGGATCGAGCGCGAGGGCTCGAGCGTCTGGTACCCCGGTGACACCGGGGTCCGCCTCGACGTGGAGGGGCTCGCTGCCACCGACCTGGCCGCGGTCCCGATCGGCGGCTGGGGGCCGAGCCTGGGCGACGACCACCTCGACCCGGAGGAGGCGGCGTCGCTCGTGGTCCGGGTGGGAGCACGGTGGGCGCTGGCCGTGCACTACGGCACGTTCTGGCCGCTGACCCAGCGCCGGGCGCACAAGCACCACCTCTTCTTCGTGACGCCTCCTGAGCGCTTCCACGCGGCGATGGCCGACACCGGGATCGAGCCACTCACGCCGGCCTTCGGGCAGCGCCTGGTGCTTGAGCCGAGCAGCGAGCG
>Ga0068867_100000788_pt1 | contig 21434 bp, 17 predicted proteins | sample KBSMisM32_FD_65649 | JGI IMG/M metagenome (GOLD analysis project Ga0068867, IMG submission 65649) | Miscanthus rhizosphere microbial communities from Kellogg Biological Station, Michigan, USA - KBS Miscanthus M3-2 | ecosystem: Host-associated > Plants > Roots > Rhizosphere > Soil ...
CCGGTGCTGGATCGCATCCTCACGATCGGCGCGGTTGCGGTGGAGGATGGGGAGATCCGGCTCGACGACAGCTTCGACGCGCTGCTGCGCGTGACCGGCGACGTCGGGCCGGTGGACGTGCATGGCGTGACGCCCGATCAGACGCAGGGCGGCTACGACGAAGCCGAGGCGGTGGAGCGCTTTCTGGGCTACCTGCGCGACGGCGTCATCGTCGGGCACCACATCGGCCACGACGTCTCGATGCTCGACGCCGCGCTCGAGCGCATGGGCACCGACGTCCGTCTGCTCAACCGCACGCTCGACACGGCCGATTTGACCCTGCACCTGGCGCAGGACGGCGCGTTTGCCGACGCGACGCTGCCTGGCCACATCACGCTGGACACGTTGGCGGATCTGTTCGGCGTCATCCCTCACGACCGCCACACCGCGAGCGGCGACGCGTTCATTACCGCGCTCGTCTTCCTGCGGCTGCTGAAGCTGGCTTCCCGTTACGGACGCGCGACCCTCGGATCCGTCGTGCAGGAGTTCGTGGTTCCGGAGCCGCCGGACCGCTGATTACCGCCCGGCCAGCTCGGGCCGCACGGGCACGCGTTCCCACAGGAGCTTCCGCTCCACCACCGGCGCGCGGAATTCGCTGGGATCGACTTTCAGGATCAGATGATTGGCGTCCTGGAAGGTGAACCACCGCTTGCGATCCCGGCCGATCAGGTTCGGAATCCGCTCGATCTCCATGTGGTGGACGACGGCCCCTTCCTTGGCGTTGACGCGGAACGTGCCGCAATAGGCGCCGAGGCCCGTGATGCTCGCCACGGCTTCTTCGGGTGTGGGCGTGGTCTCGGATTTCCACGCGGTGCGCGTGGGGTCCATCGCGATGTAGCACGTCATGCCGGTGTCGGAATAGAAGATGTACGCCGTGGTCCGCGGATCCGGCCGCGAGGTGCCGTCCGCGAACGACACGGTGCGATCGACGAGGCGCCACATGCCCACCAGCCGCCTGGCGGCCGCCAGATCCTCGTTGGATTGTGCGTTGACGCTCACGGTCGCAAACAACGTCAGGCACGCGACGGCGCTTTTCATCGCTGCAAACATACCCCGATCGTGGGCATCCCGTTCGTGCGCCCCGTGTGTTAGTGTCCGATCGCCTATGACGAAGCGCACTCTATTCCTCTGTGCCGCCGTGTTAACCGCGGCGTTCCGGCTCGCCCTGCCGCTCGGGGCTCAGACGTCCGCCCAGACGTTCGACACCGCCACCGGCCAGAAGATCAAGGTCACCGAGATCGCGGGCGGCCTCGTGCATCCGTACAGCCTCGCCTTCCCGGACGCGCGCACCGTGCTGGTGGCGGAACGCAACGGGCGGCTGCGCGTCATCAAGGACGGCGTGCTGCAGCCCAAGCCGGCGTGGGAAATGCCGCCGCCTCCGGCGGGAGCGCCGGCGACAGCCGCCAGCGAGACCTTGCACTTCGTCGCGCTGCACCCGGCGTTCGCGCAGAATCACCGGATCTACCTCTCGTTTCCCAAGTACGGGCCGAAGGGGAGCACGATGGCCGTCGGGTTCGGCATCTGGGCCAACGACGAGCTCCGCGAATTCACGGAGATCTTCGCAGCCGAGGCCTGGGGCACGTTCGGCGCCAATCCAGGGCGCATGATGTTCCTGCGCGACGGCACGCTGCTCCTCACCGTCGGCGATCGCGACGGGTTGTGCTGCAACGGCTCCGAGGATACGAGCGAGCGCATGCGGGCGCAGGCGCTCGACAACGACTTCGGCAAGATCCTGCGGATTCGCGACAACGGCAGCATTCCGCCCGACAACCCGTTCGTCGGCCGCGCCGGCGCGCGCCCGGAGATCTATACGTACGGCAATCGCAACGCCTACGGGCTGGCCTACCATCCCGAGACGGGCGAGCTGTGGGAGTCGGAAATCGGTCCGCTCGGCGGCGACGAGATCAACGTCTTGAAGCCCGGCGCCAATTATGGCTGGCCGCTCGTGTCCACGGGCCGCAACTACACCGGGACGCCGGTGTCGAACATTCCGTGGCACCGCGATGGGATGGAAGACGCGCGCATGTCGTGGATCCCGTCGATCAGCCCGTCGAGCCTCATCTTCTACACCGGCGATCGGTTCAAGGGGTGGAAGAACAGCGCGTTCCTCGGCGCGCTCAACGGCAAGGCGCTGTGGCGCGTCACGTTCAACAATCCGAAGCCGCAGCAGGCGGAGCAGCGCGAGGTGCTGCTGTCGTCGCTCAACGTCCGCGTGCGCGACGTGCAGCAGGGGCCCGACGGCAACCTCTATCTCACCACCGAGCGGGGATCGGGCGGCGCGGCTCCCGACGGGACGGTGCTTCGCATCGAGCCCGCACCGTAGTACGTGGGGGCCGCCGTAGGGCGGGGCTTCAGCCCCGCCGCGCCTACCCAAAGCGAGGTATCGGGGCGGCCCCGTGAACGCGGGATCCTACAATCGCTGCTCGTGGTGACGACAACGACACGCCTCGTTTTGACGACTTGTGCCCTGGCGACCCTGGCCGCGGTTTCGGCGCGCGCGCAGTTGAGGCCGCAGGATTCCAGCAACCACCCGCAATCGTCCGTCAAAGCCATGCCGGCCGAAGGCAAGTACGTGCCGCCGCGCACGCCGGATGGGCAGCCTGACATCTCGGGGCTGTGGGTGAACTTCGACGACACGCCCTTCGAAGCCAGCGGGCCCGGCCGCCGCCCGTCCGACATCAATCCACCCGAGCACTGGGCGGATCACGGGAGCCCTGTGAGTGCCCGGCGGCGGTCGATGGTCGTCGAGCCGGCCGACGGGCTGGTGCCGATCCTGCCGGCCGCCGAGGCCAGGCGCGATTACAACTTCGCGCACATCGGCCAGGACTGGATCTACGAGACGCCGTGGGTGCGCTGCATCACGCGCGGCGTGCCGGGCGGCATGTTCCCGGCGCAGTACAACAACGGCTACAGCATCCACCAGTCGCCGGGCTACGTGGTGATCGTCTACGAGATGATCCACGACGCTCGTATCATCCCGCTCGACGGTCGCAAGCCGCTCGGATCGCAGATCCGCCAGTGGAACGGCGACGCCCGCGGCCACTGGAACGGCAACACGCTGGTCATCGAGACGGCCAACTACAACGACAAGGGGATGATTGCCACGAGCGCCGCCTCCGGCCGCGCACGCGGTGTGGCGACGAGCGACCAGATGCGCGTCACCGAGCGCATCACGCCGCTCGACAAGGACACCCTGAAGTACGAGGTCACCATCACCGACCCGAAGAACTTCGCGAAGCCGTGGAGCGTGATGATGCCGCTCAACCGCGACGACGGGTATCTGATGCTCGAATACGGCTGCCAGGAGGGCAACTACGCGCTGCCCAACGAGCTGAAAGCCGGGAAGGTCGCCGAAACGAAGTAACATCCGGCGTCCGTGCCCGCATCGCATCAGGTTCCTGGCTTCCGGGCCGCGACCAGTGCGGACGTCCCCGCGATGGAGCAATGCAGGCGGGCTGATTCAGCCGCCGGCCCTGCCGATCCCCGCATGGCCCCGTATTTCGACGGCCAACATCATCCGCAGCACGCGCTGTCGCCGAGAACCGGGTACGTAGCGCTTCCTCGATGGGCGGGTGATCGCCCACGTTGCCGGTCATCTGACGGAGCGGCACGGCTGCGACGGCGAACTGCAATACCTGTTCGTCGCGCCCGCGTTTCGCCGAATGGGGATCGCCCGCGAGTTGCTTCGAATGCTGGCGAAGTGGTTTGAGACGCACCAGACATCGGACGCCTCCTCCGCCAGGGTGTACGCTACCGGCGTCAAACGAAGGAACACACACCATGAAGAAGAGCGCAGCGCCGAAAGGCGAATCTCCTTCGAAGTTGATCGACGGACGAATCAAGGAGCTGGGCGATTGGCGGGGCAAGATGCTCGGCCGGCTCCGTGCCCTGATCAAGGAAGCCGATCCAGACGTCGTGGAGGAGTGGAAATGGCAGGTGCCGGTGTGGTCGCACGACGGGCTGATCTGCACCGGGGAGACCTACAAAGCCACGGTGAAGCTGACCTTCGCCCACGGGGCGGCGCTGAAGGACCCGTCGGGCCTCTTCAACTCCAGCCTCGAGGGGAACACGAGGCGCGCCATCGACTTCCGCGAGGGCGACACGATCAACGAGAAAGCCTTGAAGGCGCTGGTCCGGGCGGCCGTGGCGTTGAACACGGCCGAGGACTGACGGGGCCGGGACTGTGAGCTCCGCTCTCTACGATCGGATCGGACAGGGCTACACGTCCACGCGGCGCTCCGATCCGAGGATCGCATCTGCGATTCTCGATGGGCTTGGAAACGCTCGGTCCGTGCTCAACGTCGGTGCGGGCGCCGGCGCGTATGAGCCTTCGGGCGGGTTCGTCGTGGCGGTCGAACCGTCGGGGCACATGATCCGGCAGCGCGCGCCGGGGGCGCCGCCTGCCGTCCAGGCGTTAGCCGAGGCGCTGCCGTTCAAGACCAGGACGTTCGACGCCGCGCTGGCGGTGTTGACGCTGCATCACTGGTCCGACTGGCGAGCGGGGCTTCGCGAAATGCAGCGAACGGCCGCACGTCTCGTGGTGTTTGCGTTCGATCCCACGACCGTCGCCCGCCGCTTCTGGCTCACCGAGGTGTACTTTCCGGAGATTGCCGAGCTCGATCGCGGGCGGTGTCCCTCCGTCGCCGAGATCGCAGCCGAACTCGGGCCGTGTCGAGTCGAGACCGTCGCCATCCCGCACGACTGTGCCGATGGATTCCTGGCCGCTTACTGGCGCCGTCCCGAGGCGTACCTCGATCCGGCCGTGCGCGCGGGTATGTCGGGCTTCGCGCGTCTCGACCGGGAGGTGATGGCGAGCGGCGTGGCACGGCTGGCGGCCGACCTGCAATCAGGAGCGTGGGAGCACCGCTTCGGACGCCTGCGATCGCTCGATGCGCTCGATGCCGGCTACCGCCTCGTGGTGACCTCGTGACAGTGGAGTGGACGCGCACATGACAACTTCTCGCGGCCTCGTGTCGATCGCCTCAGTCCTGCTGTGTCTCGGCGCGTTTGCCTCCGGCCAGCAGCGCGACGCCGGAGACCCGCTGGCACGCATCAGGACCGAGGGGTTGGAACGCTCCCGCGCGCTCCCGATGTATCGGATGCTCACCGACGACATCGGGGCGCGGTTGACCGGGTCGCCGGCGCACATGCAGGCCGCACGCTGGGCGCTCGACCGCTTCACGGAATGGGGGCTGACCAACCCGCACCTCGAGTCGTGGGACTTCGGCCGCGGCTGGCAGCTCGAGAAGGTGGCGGTCGAAATGACGGAGCCGCGCTACGCCCCGCTCATTGCCTATCCCGACGCCTGGTCGCCGTCGACCCCGGGTGTCGTGACGGGGCGCGTGGTGTACGTGGGCGACAAGACGGCCGGGCAGATCCAGGCGATGGCTGGTCAGTTGCGCGGCGCCATCGTGCTCACGCACCTGCCGGTGACGGAGTTCGTCGTCAGCGACCGGCCGCAGCCTGGCCTCAACGATCGCCCGGTGGCGACCGGCAATCCGATGCTGCCGCAGCCCAAGAGCACCACGCCCGCCACCGAACTGTCGGCGCTCCTCAAACAGGCTGGTGCAGCCGTGGCGCTGCGCCCCAGCGCGTATCGCGACGGCACGGTGGGGGTCACCGGGAATCGCGCCACGCCGGTCGACGCCGTGCCCTCGATCGTGGTGGCTGGCGAGCAGTACAACGTGATCGCGCGTCTGGCCGCGCAAGGGCGGCCAGTGTCGATGCGGGTCGAGCTGCGGGCGCGCTCGTTCGACCAGGACCGCGAGAGCTACAACGTGATTGCCGACATCCCGGGAACGGATCCCGCGTTGCGCGATCAGGTGGTGCTCGTGGGCGCGCACCTCGACTCGTGGCACACGGCGGTCGGTGCGACCGACAACGCCGACGGCGCCGTCGCCGTGATGGAGGCGATGCGCATCATCCGCGGGCTCGGCACGGCGCCGCGGCGTACCATCCGCGTGGCACTCTGGAGCGGAGAGGAACAGGGCCTGCTCGGCGCGCGCGCCTACGTGGCCCGGCATTTCAGCTCGCCGGCCGAACGCGATCGGCTGGCCGTCTACTTGAACGACGATCCCGGCAGCGGCAAGACGCTGGGTTTCTACATGGAAGGGAACAAGGGCGCGAAGACGCTCTTCGATCGCTGGCTCGGGCCGCTGAAGGATCTCGGCGCGACGCGCAACATCGTCGAGGGGATCGGCTCGACCGACCACGTGCCGTTCAACGAAGCCGGGCTGCCCGGCTTCAACGTGATCAAGGAGTTCGACGACTACGACGAGCGGACGCGCCACACCAACGCCGACTCGCCGGACCGCACGAGCGCCGATCAGCTCAAACAGTCGGTGGTCTTCATGGCGACGTTTGCGTGGCGAGCGGCGATGACGGACGACAAGATTCCGCGCCTCCCGCCCAAGCCGGCGCCTACGGCAGCAGCTCCTTCGGCATCCGCCCGGTAACCGGGTGGGGTTACCGCGTGCCGCTCTCCTGCGCCCGCGCGCCGCGCAGGATGGCGGGCAGCCCGTAGTTGCCTTCGTGACACGCGAACTCGTACATCTCCTCGCCGGTGTTCTTGAGCGGCACCATCAACGTCCAGGGGCGCGACCACACCGCGGGATCGTCCACCGTGACGTAGTACTCGATGGTGTCTGCCGACACCCGCTTGAACTTCTCGGTGAGATGCAGCCCGGTGGTCGAACCCCGGAAGTTCGTGCTCGGCGAGAAGTTCTTCGTGTCCACCACCAGCGTGTCGCCGTCCCAGTGCGCGCGCGAATCGCCGTGGTACATCGTGATGGCGGGCGACACGTGCGCGCCCGCGCCGACGGGGAAGATGCGCGTGTCGTGAATCATCTCGGTCCGCAGCGCCAGCACGCCGGGCCCCTGGGTAATCGCGAAGTAGCTCTGGTAGCCGGCGCGCAGGTTTGGCGTGCCGGAGTGAACGCAGCGCGTGCTCAGCCCGAGGTCCTGCGCGGCATCGGCCGGGCCGCGACCTCGCCGGGCCGCGGCGGCCGCGCGTGCGCGTTCAGCCGCCCCGGGAGCCGGCGCCGGAATGCGTCCGTCGGGCGGGTCGATGATGAGCGACGTGCGATTGTCGAGGATGCGCTCCGAGAGCCAGGCCTGGCTGTAGTTGCCGGTCTGCGTGTCCGCGGAGGTGAACTTCGTCTTGCCGTCGACTGCCGCGAGGATGAGCTCGTCGGCGAAGAACGCGTCGCCGCCGTCCGTCATGCTGGCGAGGTTCTTCCTCACCGCGGCGAACTCGGCATCGGTCATCGTCGCCCGCAGTCCGAACTGCTTCGGGCGCTCGAGCGGCGTCATGTTGTTGTTGGCCCAGACGCCCTGCATGTCGGGATGGCCGTCGGGCATCCGCGGCGCCGAGTAGGCCGCCGGCGCCTTGCCCGCCTGGGCGAGCACCGTGCCCGACAGCACGGCGCCTGACAGAGCGGCGGCCAGCACGAGACCTGAAGCAATTCGTGTTCGCATACGCCGATCAGTGTCGCCGAAGTGACACCGTTCGGTCGCCTACCCTGATCGGGTAGGTCGTTGACGGGGCCCGACCGAGCCGTCAAGATCGCGACCACATGATGAAGCGCGCGATTGTGGTGGGGGCCGGGGTGACGGCGCTCGTAATGTCGTCGCCAGCGTGGGCGCAGAACGTGGAGCCGGGGCGGCAGGTGTTTGCCAGCCGCTGTGCCAACTGCCACGGCACCGGCGGCGGTGGCGGCGAACTGGGTCCGTCGATTCTCGCGCGCATTCCGCTGCGCAACGACGCCGAGCTCGAGGCCGTGATTCGAGAAGGCGTGTCCGGCGCCGGCATGCCCTCCTTCGCCAACCTGTCGAAGGCCGAGGCCGTCGACCTCGTGGCGTTTCTCCGCACGCTCAAGCCGCGCGCCGGCACCGGTCCGCAGCGCACGACGGTGGCGCTGTCGAGCGGCCGCTCCGTGCCGGGTGTGCTGCTCAATCAAAGCGACGGCGAGATGCAGGTGCTGGGCGACGACCGCGCCCTGCATCTGCTCCGCGACGCCGGCGGCGGCAAGTACCGCGAGGTGACGTCGCAAACCGGGTGGACGTCGTACCACGGCGGCCCGACCGGCAACCGCTACAGCCCGCTGGCACAGATCACGCCGGCCAACGCCGGCCGCCTGACCCCGCGCTGGGTGTTCACGCTGCCCAACGCGGCGCAGCTCCAGGTGACGCCGGTCGTCGTCGACGGCGTGATGTACGTCAGCGCGGCCAACGACCTCTACGCGCTCGACGCCGGCAGCGGCCGGCAGATTTGGAACTACCGGCGGCCGCGCACGCGCGGGCTCGGCGGCGTGGCGGCCCGCGGCGTCAACCGCGGCGTCGCCGTGGCCGGCGATCGCATCTTCATGACCACCGACCACGCGCATCTCATCGCGCTCAACAAGGCGTCCGGCGCGCTCCTGTGGGAGACGCAGATGGCCGACTGGAAACAGAACTACAACGGCACCGGCGCGCCGTTCGTCGTGGATAACCTGGTCGTCTCGGGCATCGCCGGCGGCGACGAGGGCGCGCGCGGGTTCCTGGCCGCGTACGACCAGACGAGCGGCAAGGAGGTGTGGCGCTTCTGGGCGGTGCCGGCGCGCGGTGAGCCCGGCGCCGACACCTGGAAGGGGAACGCCATCGATCACCCCGGCGCCGCCACCTGGATGACCGGCAGCTACGACGCCGAACTCGGCACGCTCTATTGGGCGATGGGCAACCCGGGACCGGACATGATCGGCGACGAGCGCCAGGGCGACAACCTCTACTCGGACTCCGTGGTGGCGCTCGACGTGAAGACCGGCCGGCGCAAGTGGCACTTCCAGTTCACGCCGCACGACGTGCACGACTACGACGCGCAGCAGCCGATCGTGCTCGTGGACGCCACGTGGAAGGGGGCGCCGCGCAAGCTGCTCCTGCAGGCCAATCGCAACGGCTACTTCTACGTGCTGGATCGCGTCACCGGCGAATACCTGTCGGGCACGCAGTACGTGAAGACCATCAGCTGGGCGTCGGGGCTGACGAAAGAGGGGCGTCCCATCGTGGTGCCGAACATGGAGCCGACGCGCGAGGGGCGGCGCGTGTGTCCGTCGCTCGAGGGCGCGTCCAACTGGTACTCGGCCGCCTTCAGTCCGCGCACGGGCCTCTTCTACGTGCAGACCAACGACAAGTGCGGCATCTTCACCCGGGTCGATCAGACGTGGGAGTCGGGCAAGAGCTTCATGGGCGGCACGTTCGCGGCGGCGCCGGACCCCGCGCAGCGCGTGCTGCGCGCCATCGACATTCAGACCGGCAAGACGGCCTGGGAGCTGCCGCAGTTCGGGACGGTCGAATCGTGGGGAGGCGTGCTGGCGACGGCCAGCGATGTGGTCTTCTTCTGCGACGACAGCGGAGCGTTCGCGGCGGCGGACGCACGAACCGGCAAGCGGCTGTGGAGCTTTCAGACCAGCCAGGTGTGGAAGTCGTCGCCGATGACGTACGTCTTCGACAACCGGCAGCTGGTGGCCGTGGCCTCGGGCCCCAGCATTCTCGCGTTCGGGCTCCCGTAGAGGCGGACGGGTCCGCCGGCCGTCTACCCCCAAATGCGTATGTGATCTCGCTCTCGCGCCGTCTAGGCTTATGGCCGCTGCGGAGGAGTACGAAAGATGAGAGTTGTCGCAACCATCGGGGCCGTGGTGCTGGGAGCCGCGCTGACGCTGGCGCAGGGCCGCGGGGGACAGGACGGTGGTGGGACCACCATCCTGGAACAGGCCCCCAAGGATCACTCGATCGCCATTCCCAAAGAGAAGCTCGCCCAGTACCTGAAGGACATGGATGCGAAGAAGCTCCAGACGCTTCGCATGATCGAGGGCGGCAAGTACAACGTGAACATCCGACGGATCACCGCGGCGGAGACCGGGCTCGTGCATCCGATCACCGCCGATCTGTGGGTGGTGCTCGAGGGCGGCGGCACGCTCACGACCGGCGGCGTGCTCGAAAAGGGCAAGATCCTGGGCGGCCAGAGCCACCCGATCAAAGTGGGCGACGTGGTCTACATCCCGTCGGGTCTGCCGCACGGCGTGAGCGGCGTGAACAGCAACATCACGTGGCTCAACGTGCGCTGGGACACCGACTGGCCAACCGCCTCGCCGATGGGAGCTGGAACGCTGGATGGCATCCTCGGCAAGGCCAGCGGCCGTGGCCGTGGCCCGGCGCTGCCGGCGGGAAGCCAGCAGGTGCTGCCCTACAGCTATGGCGGCAGCGGCGAGCTGTTCTTCGCCAAGGAAACGCTGGATCAGATCATGGACGGGATGCGCCTGAAGAAGTCGGGCAACACCCGGCTCATCGAAGGCGGGCGTTACAACGTGAACCTGCGCTGGAACGGCACGCCGTCAGTGGAAGTCCACGAGCAGACCATCGACACGTGGTACATGCTGGCGGGTGGTGCAACGGTCAACACGGGTTATCAGGTGAAGGACGGCCAGCGCGTGCCCAACACCGGCGTGTCGGTGGTCAGCAAGCCGGGCGACGTGTTCTTCCACCCGTCGAACTTCTACCATGGCTTCAGCGAGGTCACGCCGGACATCTTCTGGCTCAATATTCGGTGGGACGATAACTACGCGAAATAGCTCCGTCCGATTCATCGTCGCCGTCATCGTGTGCGCGATGACGGCGGTGGCCGCCGCTCAGCGCTGGACGCCCCCGAGGACGCCGTGGGGCGACCCTGACCTCGAAGGCGTCTGGACCAGCGACAACAACTTCTCCATTCCGTTGGAAAGGCCGGCGGAAGTCGCCGACAAGGAGTTTCTCGACGGGCCTGAGCTCGAAGCCGCCCTGGCGCGGCGGTCGCGGACGATCGCAGCGATCGCGGACGGTGGCGGCGGCGTGGGCGCGGGCCCCTCGCATTGGTACGAGAACCTGGCGGCCAGGTCGCGCCGCAGCTCGCTCATCATCGACCCGAAGAACGGCCTGCTCCCGGCGTTGACTGCCGAAGCGCGCGCTCGCGCGGCGGCGGACGCGAAAGCCCGCGCAGGGCGAGGCCCGGCGGATTCGTGGACGGACCGGAGCCTCTGGGATCGCTGCGTCACCGTGGGGCTCCCGGCGGTGATGTTCCCCACCGGCTACAACAACAACGTCCAGATTCTGCAGGCGCCCGGGATCGTGACGATCACGCACGAGATGATGCACGACACGCGCATCATCCCGCTCGACGGGCGGGCGCATCTTTCGCCGGCCATTCGACAGTACATGGGCGATTCGCGTGCACACTGGGAGGGGACGACGCTGGTCGTCGACGTCACCAACTTCCACCCCAACGACAGCACCACGATCCACCCGTTCTCCCAGACCCGAGTCGCCCGGCAGGGCGCTCGCCTCGTCGAGCGCTATACCCGGACGGCCGCGGATGTCATGCGCTACGAGGTGACCGTGGACGACCCGCACACCTTCGAACGGCCCTGGACGGCGGTTCTCGACCTGGCGCCCCAGAAGGACATGTATGAGTACGCCTGCCACGAAGGAAACCGCGGGCTCGAGAACATCCTCCGTGCCGCCCGCCTCGACGACGCGGCCGCCGCCAGATAGCGAACCGGCGTTGAGCCGGTTTGCCGGATTCTGGCGCCAATTTCCGTCTAAAAGGGCCACCGCAAAAGAGTTACCTCCTGTTCGGTATTCGGCCCGGCCGGGCGGCTCGCTAGACTCCCCCCGCTTACCCCGCCGTTACGCGCGGCGAGCACTCATCGTCCCAGGAGATGCTCTGAAATGACGAAAGCCTCGTTCAAGTACATCGCGTTGCTCGCGATCCTCACGCTGATGCCGCGCCTCGCACTGGCGCAGGGAATCGGCGCCGCCAGCGTTGCTGGCACCGTGAAAGACGCGTCGGGCGCCGTGCTGCCGGGCGTGACGGTCGAAGCCGCCAGCCCCGTGCTCATCGAAAAGGTGCGCACGACGGTCACCGACAGCGAAGGGCGCTATCAGCTGGCCGAGCTGCGGGCGGGCACGTACACGCTGACGTTCACCCTCGCGGGATTCACCACCTACAAGCGGGAAGGGCTGCAGCTCACGCCCAACTTTGCCGCCACGATCAACGCCGACCTCAAAGTCGGTGAGCTCGCCGAGACCATCATCGTGTCCGGACAGTCGCCGCTGGTCGATACGCGCAGCGTGTCGAAGGCGCAGGTGATCAGCCAGGAAACGCTGTCCGCGCTGCCCACGGCCAAGAGCGTCGGTTCGATGCTGGCGTTCGTGCCCGGCGCCGTGTCGCCGGCCAACGGCGTCGACAGCGGCGGGTCCAAGGGCGAGCAGTCGGTTCGCATCTCGGTGTTCGGCGCGCGTCCGAACGACCAGCGCCAGATGACGAACGGCCTCATGTACACGAACCTGAACGGAGACGGCGGCGGCCGGCTCTACTTCGTCAACCCGGTCACCATCCAGGAGAACGTCATCGACCTTGGCGCGGCCGGCTCGGCGTTGTATCAGACGAGCGGCGCGGTGGTGAACACGATTCCCCGGGAAGGTGGCAACCGGTTCTCGGGCACCGGTTTCGGCGCCTACACCAACCACAACCTGCAGGCCGACAACCTGAGCGACGATCTCAAGGCCTGGGGTCTGACGGTCGTCAACGGCGTCCGCAAGATCTACGACGTGAACGGACTCTTTGGCGGGCCGCTCGTCAAGGACAAGTGGTGGTTCGTCGCGTCGGGCCGCCGGAGCGGCAGCGAGCTCAGGGCGGCAAGCCTGTTCCACGACTCGAACCTGAACGACTGGGTGTACACCCCTGATACGACCCGGCCCGTCGACCCGGTGGAATACAACCGGAACTACCAGTTCCGGACAACGTTCCAGATCGGCAAGAACAAGATCGGCGCGTCCACCGACATTCAGCGCCACTATCGCGACCAGGCGTTCGGTCAGCTCGATCAGGGCATCGCGCGCGTCGAAGCCAACGCGGCGATGTGCCACAACGACTCGCTCACGCAGTTCACGTGGAGCCGGCCGCAGTCGAACAGCGTGCTGTACGAGGGCGGCGGCTCGATCAGCCTCAACGCCTTCGGCACCGCGAACTTCGGTACCGCGCTCGACGGATCCGATTACGAGGAATGCGGCCAGAGCGAGCCGTTCCGCGTGAACATCGCGGACGCGGCGCGCGGCGCCAACTATCATGGCGTGGGCGCCATCGGCATCGGCATCTCGAACCTCTTCGTCGGCCGCTTCGCCACGTCGTACGTGACGGGCGCGCACAACTTCAAGACCGGCCTCTACTTCATCCGCGGCAACGTCACCGGCAACACCATCAACCGCGCCGACGACGTGGGCGGCCTGCCGATCTCCTACACGTTCACGAACGGCGTCGCGACCGCGCTGACGGAATTCGCGGACCGTGGCACGGACGCGCACATGGACAACGACCTGGCGCTCTACGCGCAGGATTCGTGGAACATGAACCGGCTGACCCTCAACCTGGGCCTGCGCCTGGACTGGATCAGGCAGTCGCTCGGAGCCGTCGATCACCCGGCCAACTTGCTCTTCGCGGCGTACAGCTCGCCGGCGCTCGAGCACACGCCGGACTGGAAGGATCTGAATCCCCGCATCGGGGCGGCCTATGACCTGTTCGGCAACGGCAAGACCGCGATCAAGGGCGGCATCAACCGTTACGTCCAGGGGGCGTCCGTTGGCGTCGCCTCGCTGTACGGTCCGACGGCCACCTCCAGCACGGCCCGCAACTGGACCGACTCCAACGGCAACTTCTTCCCCGACTGCGATCTGAAGAACGGCGCGGCGCAGAACCTGACGGCCACCGGAGGCGACATCTGCGGTGCCTTCAACACGCCGAGCGTCGGCACCTACGTGCCGAGCCAGAGCGTGATCGACACCAACTTCACGCAGGGGTGGTTCAAGCGTGGCTACAACTGGCGCGCGACGGCGTCGGTGGAGCAGCAGCTCAGTAACAACCTGGCCGTGGCCGCCACGTATGCTCGCGCGATCTACGGCAACTTCCAGGTGACCGACAACCTGAACCTGGCTCCGGGGGACTTCGATCCGTATTGCATCACGCTGCCGACGGACCCGCGCCTGTCGCGGAGCGGCCAGCAGCTGTGCGGGCTCTGGGATCAGCGCGCCAACGTGGCGACCAGCAACCTGATCGGCTTCGCCGACAGCTACGTCGACAAGTACAGCGTCAACGGCATCTCCCAGCACAAGCACACGGAGCACTTCAACGGCTTCGACGTGCAGTTGAACGGGCGATTCCGGCGCGGCACGGCCGGTGGCGGCTGGAGCACCGGCAACACGGTGCAGAACACGGCGATCTCCGCCAACGGCGGCGTGACCAACAACTCCATCAACCAGTGCTACGTGGTGGACAACCCGGAGCAGCTGACGAGCCAGGTCACGCCGTGCGACGTGCACAATCCGTATCAGCATCGCTTCCGCTTCAACGGCTCGTACGAGCTGCCGTGGGGCGGGGTGCAGCTGGCCGCGGTGTATCAGGACCTCCCCGGTCCGCTGATCGCCGCCAACCGCGTCTACACGAGCGCGGAGATCAACGCGCAGGCGACCGGCGCGCTCGGCCGCAACCTGCGTCTGGCCACCCGGACCATCGACATCGCCGAGCCGTTCTCGCTCTTCGGTGAACGCGTGCGTCAGCTGGACATGCGGGTCAGCAAGCTGTTTCGAGTGGGCCCGCAGCGCTTCCAGGCCAACATGGACATCTACAATCTGACCAACGCGAGCACGGCGACGTTCCTCCGGAACACCTACACGGCGCCAGGCGCGGTCACGACGACGCCGTGGCAGCAGCCGACGCAGGTGATGGACGGCCGGTTCATCAAGTTCAGCGCGCAGTTCGACTTCTAGAAGGCTCACGGCTCATGGCTCAAGGCTCATGCAAGAACGCTTGTCACAAGAGCACTTACTTGAGCCCTGAGTCCTGAGCCCTGAGCCGTCTATGTAAGAGGCTTTGATGATTCGACGGTTACTCGTTGCCGGAGTCGTGGCGGTTGCGGTGGTTTCGGCGCGAGGGGCCGGTACTGAAGTCCCGGTGTTCGAGTTCGATCGGTCGTGGCCCCAGCTCCCGAACAACTGGGTGCTGGGGCAGACACCAGGTGTGGCCGTGGACCGTCACGACCACATCTGGGTGCTGCACCGGCCGCGGACGGTGCCCGAAGCGGACCGCGCCAAGGCGGCGCCGCCGCTCCTCGAATTCGACGCCGACGGCAAGTTCCTGCGCGGGTGGGGCGGATCCGGCAACGGGTTCGACTGGCCCGACAGCGAGCACGGCGTGTTCGTGGACTACAAGGACAACGTCTGGATCGGCGGCAGCAGCCCCACGTCCACGTCGCTCACGCGGCGCTCCGACGACATGCTGTTGAAGTTCACGAAGGACGGGAAGTTTCTCAAGCAGATCGGCGGGCCCGACAAGAGCAAGGGCAACGCCGACACGACGAGCGTCAACAAGCCGGCCGACGCGTTCGTCGATCAGCGGACCAACGAGTTGTACGTGGCCGACGGCTACGGCAACCGCCGCGTCATCGTGTTCGACGCCGACACGCTGGCCTTCAAGCGGATGTGGGGCGCGTTTGGCAACGCGCCCGTCGATCCGCCGCCGGCCACCGGCGGCCGCGGCGCCGCGCCGTTCATCGTCGAAGGGCAGGGCCCGGATCAGTTCGGCAGCCCCACGCACGCGGTGAAGGTGTCGAACGACAACCTGGTCTACGTGGCCGACCGGCAGAACCGCCGCATCCAGGTGTTCACGCCGGCCGGGAAGTTCGTCACCCAGACATTCATCAACCGCACCGGCCCTGCCAACGGCTCCGTGGCGGGGCTGACGTTCTCGCCCGACAAGGCGCAGCGGTTCATGTACCTGGCCGACTACGGCAACTCGCACGTCATCGTGATGGATCGCAAGAGCCTCACGATCCTCTACCAGTTCGGCATCCGGAGCACCGCCCCCGGCGACTTCCAGGGGCCGCACCACATCGCCTCCAGCTCGAAAGGCGATCTGGTCGTGGTCGAAGTGGCGCCCGGCAATCGCGTCCAGCGCTTCCGCTTCAAGGGGCTGTCGAGCACGCTGCCGCCGAACGCGCTGTCGCCGGCGCAACTCGCGGCCTCGCCGGTTGCCCCCGCTCAGGCTGCTCCTGCGCCGGCCGCGCCGCAGAGCCCCGGCGCCGGGGCGCCGGCTTCAAGCGCTGCGCCGCGCTCTTTCCCGGCCCCAGGTACGCCCGCGGTCCGCGGCGGCTATCCGGGGTGGACCAGCACGATGGCGAACCCGTATCGCGTGATTCCGAACTGGCCGCAGCTGGGCGACATCAAGCCGGGCGCCGCCATCGGCATCATCCCGGACGGCAAGGGCGGCACGTGGCTCCATCACCGCTCGGAGCCGCCGATCCTGCACATCGACGCGTCGGGCAAGGTCGATCGCCGGTTCGGCAACGGCATGTTCGTGCAGGCGCACGGCTTCTGCCAGGACCGCGACGGTAACTTCTGGGCCGGCGACAGCGGCCCGTTCACCGACGTTCCCGCCACGAAAGGGCGCGGCTTCCAGCTGTTCAAGTTCAGCCCCGACGGCAAGGTGCTGCTCACGCTCGGCAAGGCCGGCGTGTCGAAGGCCGACAAGGCGACCACCTTCATCGGTCCGACGGCGTGCGCGATTGCGCCCAACGGCGAAATCATCGTGGCCGACGGACACTGGCCGCGTCCCACCGACGCGCAGCAGGACGGCGATCGGCTGGTGCGCATCAAGACCGACGGCACCTTCGTGGCCGAGTACGGCAAGTTGGGCAGCGCGCCCGGCGAGTTCATGGGCCCCCACGCGCTCGCATTCGATTCGCAGGGCCGCCTGTTCGTGGCGGACCGGTCGAACAACCGCGTGCAGATCTTCGATCGCAACATGCAGTTCGTGGACGAGTGGCGGCACTTCGGGCGGCCGAGCGGCATCGCGATCCTGCGAGACGACACCGTCATCGTGGCGGACTCCGAATCGAGTCAGACGATCGGAGGTCCGCCCGAGGCGCCCGAGGGGGGCGGCAACAAGATTCGGAACCCCGGATGGGGCAACGGCATCCGGATCGGCAGCGCGAAAGACGGCTCGCTGCGCTACTACGTCCAGGGCACGCGTCCCGAGGGGATGGGCGCCGACAACGAGGGCAACGTCTTTGCCGGACTCACGGGCAACTGCGACGCCAGCCCGTCGGGTGGTTGCCTGCAGAAATGGGTGAAGCGTTGAACCGGGTAAGGGGCACGATCGAACGGCGTGATGTGCTGCGGCTCATGGGAGCCGCCGGGGTGACCATCGGCGCGGGCGTCGGACTCGAGCGCTTCATCGGTCCGGCATTCGGCGCGCAGGCACCCGGTGCCGCCGTGCGCATCCAGGTACCGCCCGGCGGCATCATCAGGACGATCCGCGGCGATCTCGATCCCAACACCATCGGCGGCGCCACGCTCATGCACGAGCACGTCGGCACCGGGCGCGCGCCCGCCGGCCGCGCCGGGGCCCCGCCCCCCGAGCCCAATCCGACGACCGATCGCGAGTGGATGGCGCAGGAGCTCACGATTGCCCACGACAAGGCCGGACTGGGCATGCTCGTGGCCGCCAACACCGGCATTCCCGGCCCCGACAACGCCGAGTACCTGACGTATCTCTCGCAGAAATCGAACGTCCACCTGGTGGCGGCCGCGGCCTACTATCTGCGGGCGAACTATCCGGCCGGCACCGACACGATCGCCGAGGACGAGCTCGTGGAGATCGTGGTGCGCGGCGCCGCCTCCGCCAGGCTTGGCGCCTTTGGCGAGCTGGGTGTCTCGAACAACGAGGCCGATCTGGATCCGGTGGAGCGCAAGGTGTTTCGCGCCTTCGGCCGCGCGCAGGCGCGCACGAGCCTGCCGATCTTCACGCACAACAACTACTCGACCGGCGACAACGTGCCGATGGACATGGCGGTCCGCCAGCTCGACGCGCTCGAAGCCGGCGGCGCGAATCCGAAATCGATCGCGCTCGGCCACGTGTGCTGCCTGAACGATCCGATGGTGGACATCCACAAGAAGGTGGCCCGCCGCGGCGCCTTCATCGCCTTCGATCGCGTGACGCGGCAGCAGCAGTGGGTGTCGGACGAGAAGCGCATCGTCATGCTGAAGGCGCTCCTCGACGCGGGGCTCGAGCAGAACATCCTGCTCTCGTCCGACTACATCGGGCGCGTCAACACCGGCGTCGGCGAGATCAACGGCTATCCCGGGCCGCTCCACGGGCGCGAGGGTGGCCCCGGCTATGCCCGGCCCCTCGTGCTGTTCGTGCCGCAGCTCGTGAAGGCCGGCATCCCCGCCGATGTCGTCCGCCGCATCACCCAGGACAACCCGCGGCGGTTCCTGACCTTCGTACCGAAGACGAGCTAGCGAGGTATCGATGGAAGCGGCGATTGCAGGTCTCGTTCAGCGGTTCGAGCAGGGCACGCTTTCCCGGCGCGAGCTGATCCAGGGGCTGTCGATGCTGGCGCTCGGCGTGGCCGCCGTGCCCGCGGCGGCGCAGCAGCCCACCGGCCTGAACGCCACGGGCCTGAATCATCTTGGCCTGCTGTGTAGCGACGTCGGCCGTTCGACCGCGTTCTACGTCAACGCGCTCGGGATGAAGCTGGTCAGCGAGGACAAGCCGAAGGGCATCGCGCGACTCGGGGTCAAGGGCACGCTCATCTCGCTCCGCCAGGCGTCGCCGGCGGGGACGGTGGATCACTTCGCCATCTCGGTCGAAGGGTTCAACGAGGAGGCGGTGAAGCGCACGCTCGAGCAGCGGGGGTACACTGCGAGCCGCGACGAGGACTCCGGGTTCCACGTGAAGGATCCCGACGGCGCCAACGTGCAGCTCGTATAAGAGGACCGATATGACGATGAAGATGGTTGCCTGGGCTTCAGGGGTTGTGGCGGTTGCGGGCGCGGCGGCGGTGCTGCTGGCGCAGAAGCCGCCGGTGATTGCCACCGACATCACGGCCGCGGAAGTGGAAGCCGTGGTGAAGCACCCGACGGGCGGCACCGACCGCCTGATGAAGGCCGTCGACATGGGCAGCTACAACGTCGGCGTCGGGGTGCTGCGGCGCGGACCCACCAAGCCCGGTGCGCCGGTCGGCGCCATCATGCACGAGAAGATCACCGAGGTGTACTACGTGGTCTCCGGCTCGGGCACGCTGCTCACCGGCGGGACCGTCTCGAACCCGACGCAGGCGGCGGCCGACAGCGAGATCGTCAGGGTCGCGGTGGGGCCGAGCGTGCAGGGCACGTTCAAGGAGCCCGCGCAGCGCCGCAAGGTGAGCGCCGGCGACATCGTCATCATCCCACCAGGCGTCTACCACGGCTTCGACGAGGTGACCGATCACGTCGAGTACGTGGCCGTGCGCCCCGACCCCGAGCACGTCCTGCCCGCCGGCTGGGTCCATCCAGCGCTGAAGAAGTAGGAAAAGCCTCGAAGGGGCTGAGGGGCTAAGGGGCCCCTCAAGTGTCAGCTTACGGCGCGCCCTGCGGGGTGTGGATGTGGATGATCAGGTACTGCAGCGGCGTGCCCGGGTCGCCCCATGCCGAGTGCCACGTGTAGGGCGAGATCGACACCATGTCGCCCACCTTCACCTTGAGCTCCCGGCCGCCGACGAGCGGCCCGCCGCGGTGTTCGCCGGCCGCCACGAGATAGTCGTTCTTCGGATCCACCTTGCTTTCGACGAGCACCGTGCCGGACCCGCCCGTGATCAGATAGATCTGCGTGTTCTCGGTGTGCAGCTCGCCGACCGCGGGCGGCGCCGTGGCGGGCTGACGGGTGGTGGCCGTCAAGCGGTACTGCGGAGACCACTCGATGTGGCTCTTGGCGTTGGCCTGCTGCTCGCGGGTCCACATCACGGCCTTGCCCGGGGTCATCTTCGTCTCGGGCGTGCCGGTGACGGTGAAGAGGTTGGTGGCGGCGGGCGGACCGATCCCCCGGCCTGGCGCCGGCGCGGGCTGAGCTGCGGGGGCCTGGGCACCAACGGAGCCCGGCGCCAGAATCATCCATCCGGCCGCGGCAACCACGACGGCTGACGCAAAAATCGCTCGTTTCATGCGGCGGAGTGTAGTCAGCCGTTGGAAGACCCGGCAACTACCCAACGTGAGGTAGCGCGGCCCACGATTTCTCTTGAACCCCCGCGGCATCGGATCGATAGTCGTGCGCGCCGGGGAGGTGTCGTCATGAATCTCGTCGTCGGCGCAACCGGACTGCTGGGCAGTGAAATCTGCTACCTGCTGCGCGGGCGCGGCAACCGCGTTCGGGCGCTGACGCGTTCGACCTCGGACGCCGCGCGGCTCGCGCGGCTTCGAGATCACGGCGCCGAGCTGGTGCAGGGCGACCTCAAGGATCGCGCGTCGATCGAGGCCGCATGCGAGGGCGTGACGGCGCTCGTCACCACCGCCACTTCGACCCTGTCCCGTCAGGACGGCGACTCCATCGACACCGTCGATCGCCACGGGCAGCTCGATCTGATCGACGTCGCGGAAGCGGCGGGCGTGCGCCACGTCGTGCTGATCTCGTTTCCGCCCGTTGCCCTGGAGTTCCCGCTGCAGACCGCGAAGCGAGAGGTCGAGGTGCGGCTGCAGCGCAGCACGATGACCTACACGATCCTGCAGCCGACGTTCTACGACGAGGTGTGGCTGACGCCCTCGCGCGGTTTCGACATTGCCAAAGCCACGGCGCAGATCTACGGCGCCGGCCACCATCGCATCAGCTGGATCTCGGTGCACGACGTGGCGCGGTTCGCGGTGGCCGCGCTGAACGCGCCGCGCGCGTCTAATAGCGTCATCAAGCTTGGCGGGCCCGAGGCGTTGAGCCCGCTCGACGTGGTGCAGCTCGCCGAACGAATCACCAGCCGCACGTTCACCGTGCAGCACGTGCCCGAGGCCGGGCTCCGTGCACAGTATGACGCCGCCGCCGATTCGATGGCCCGCAGCTTCGCGGGATTGATGCTGTATTACGCCGGCGGAGACGTGATCGACATGGCTGCGCCCTTGAGGCTGTTCCAGGTGCCGCCGCTCCGATCCGTCTACGAGCACCTGCAATCCAGCGTTCTCCAGTTCGGCCATCCCGCATAGCCGTTTCGTCCCATTCAGCCCACTCCGGGCTCGCCGATTGCTCCTGGGTCAGGAGAAACGGCATGAGGACAGGCATTCGGACGGCCATCATCGCGGCGCTCGTCATCACGTCGGCGATGACGGCCCAGGCACAGAACCTTCGCTTTTCGGGCTTTGGCGACTTCGTGTTCGGCGCCAACGGCGGCGGCAAGGCCGACGCGGCGGCCACCGACCTGTTCGGCCAGTTCGGCAGCGACGTCGATCCGGTCAACACCAACCGCGGCTTCGGTCTCACCGGCACCGACTTCGTCGTGCTGGCGGACATGACCGACAACGCGACGTTCCTCGGCGAG
>Ga0068867_100000796_pt1 | contig 21356 bp, 21 predicted proteins | sample KBSMisM32_FD_65649 | JGI IMG/M metagenome (GOLD analysis project Ga0068867, IMG submission 65649) | Miscanthus rhizosphere microbial communities from Kellogg Biological Station, Michigan, USA - KBS Miscanthus M3-2 | ecosystem: Host-associated > Plants > Roots > Rhizosphere > Soil ...
TTCTGGCGCATCCACAGGTAGCGCACGTCGAAGTCGAGCTGGAAGCCCGAGGTGGCGCCGCAGATGACGACCTTGCCGAAGGGCTTGACGACGAAGACCGAGGTCGGGAAGGTCGCTTTCCCGACGTGCTCGAAGACGATGTCGGGGGCGTCGCCGAGGATCTCCTTGACGCGCTTGGCGAACGCCCGCGAGGCCTTGAAGCGCTCCTTGTCGGCGGCCGGGTCGGCGAGGTTCTCGTCGGTTCGCATCATCTCGCCGAACTCGTTGCGGTCGATGTAGTCGACGGCTCCGAGCTGCTTGACCAGCTCGCCCTTCTCGGCGGAGGAGACGACGCCGACCGCGTTGGCGCCGGCCGCCTTGCAGAGCTGGGTGGCGAAGACGCCGAGGCCGCCGGCCGCGCCCCAGATCAGGACGTTGTGGCCGGGCTGCAGCTTGCACTGGTCGATCAGCATCCGGTAGGCGGTGAAGTAGGTGAGCCCGTAGGCCGAGGAGTCGACCCAGGAGAGGTTCTGGGGGCGGGGGAGGAGCTGCTGCGCCTGCACCTTGGTGAACTGGGCGAAGGAGCCCCAGGTCGTCTCGTAACCCCAGATCTTCTGGCTCGGCGCGGCGAGCGGGTCGAGCCCGTGCACCTCGACGTCCTCGTAGGAGGCCTGGTTGCAGTGGATCACCACCTCGTCGCCCGGCTGCCAGCGGGTGACGCCCTCGCCGACCTTCCAGACGATTCCGGAGGCGTCCGAGCCGCCGATGTGGTGGCCGTACTCGGGGTGGTCGCCGTAGCCGAAGACCGAGACCGGCTTGCCCAGCGCCGCCCAGACGTTGTTGAAGTTGACGCCCGCCGCCATCACCCGCACGACCACCTCGAAGGCGCCTGGCTCAGGGACCTCGATCTGCTCCAGCTGGAAGGCGTCGGTCGGCTCGCCCTCGCGCTCCTGGCGGATCACCCAGGCCGCCATCGTCTCCGGCAGCGTGCCGGGCTCCACGTCCAACTTCGCGATTGCGCTCGTGTCTACGGCCAACTGAGGATCCTCCGCGGGGTGGGTGGTGGGTGGGCGGCAATCCTAGATCAACTATCCCTGTGCTCGCGTCCGGGACGGTGTCTACCTTCGGTCATTCGAAGACGAAAGGGATGCGATGACGATTTTGCTCTTGATTGCGACTCTGGCCCTGGCCGGAGTTGTGGGGGTTCTTGCGGCCCGGGCGGGGCGGCTAGGTGGAGCACTTGCTCGTGCGACGGCAGAGCGCGACGCCGCGGTAGAGGAGCGCGAAGAGATGTCCGGGCAGGTACGCGAGCTTGCCGATGCACAGCAAAAGCTGGCGGCGACCTCTGCGCGCCTGGAGGCGGTAGAGGCCGAGCGCGACCGGCTCTTGAGCGAGGACGAGGATCAGCTGGCGGAGACGGCCAAGCACGTCGGGGATCTTCGACGCGATCTCGGCGACATCAGGGACAAGAGGCTTCCCGAGATTCTCGGGCACAGCAGCGAGGCGGCGTCTGGCGCCAAGCGTGTCGAGACTGGAATGACCGCGTGGATGCGAACGATCGCCAACCCGCAGGCGCGCGGCGCCTTTGGCGAGCTGGCGGTTGAAAACCAACTGCGCAACTTGGGACTGGAGCTGGGCAGGGATTTCTTCCGCCAGGTCTCCGGCGAGGACGGGCGCAAGCAGGCGGACTTCATCGTGCGCAGCGGCGACGGCAGTGTGATCATCGATTCGAAGTTCGTGCTCGAGAACGAGCTCGAAGGATTCGAGAAGGCAATCGAGGAGGAGGACTCGGATCGCCTGGTCGAGTTTGGCCGGAGGCTCAAGGCGCGTGCCGAAGACCTGTCCAAGCGCGATTACTCGAAGGTGGCCGGTCGCGGCTCTGCTGTCGTGTTGCTCTACGTGCCGGTGGAAGGCGCCTATGAGGCGCTAAGGGCCCTTCCTGGATTCTCGGTCGAGAAGTTCTGCCAGAAGCACCGGGTCTATGTCGTTACGCCCTCTCAGCTCGGTTTGGCCTTGGGCCTGATCGCTGAAGTCACGCACCAGGCAAGGCATGAGGAAGAGATCGGCGATGTCGCCGATGCGCTGGTGGAAGTTGCCGAGCAGGTTGCGGGACTGATCGACGGCCTCGACGAACACGGCAAGCATCTGTCGACGGCGTTCAAGAGCTACGACAGCCTGGTCAGGATGACCAGCCCGCGGGGAAAGCTCTGGCGGAAGGCATCAAGCGTCTGGGACTTCGCTCGCCGCCGTCCCAAGCTCGAGGGCGAGGTGCGCCAGATCAACCCTCCGCGCGACGACGCCGGTCAGATTGCCGCGCGCTGGCGCGAGGCGGTGGGCGAAGGCTGAGGACACCGTCGCGCATCCGCTCGCCGACACCTATGGCAGCAGCACGTCGTTCTGCGAGGAGCTGCGGTACGGGCCGACCGCGAAGCGGGCCGACTTGGCCGCCGGGATGTCGGCTGCGCTGAGCCTGTAGACGCCGGTCGGCAGGCTCGCCTGCAGCGAGCCGTTGCCGTTGGCGACGAGCGCCCCCGAGGTGACGTCTTTGGAGCCGTGGACTTCGAGCTTCGAGTCGAAGTCGGTGAGGTTGGCGGCGACGAAGATGATGTCGACCGGCGCGTTCGAGCGGACCGCCGGCTGGCCGGCGTGCTGGTTCTGCGGGATCTGCTGCGTCGGTTCGGGACCGATCGCGATCCGCGCCGGTTCGACCGTGATCGAACGCGGCGTGATCGTGACGCTGACCCGGGTCGGCGGTTGCGGGCGCGGTTCGTTGGCTTTCTCTTCGGCGCCGCAGCCGGCGACGGCGAGCGCCGTTGCCGCAAGCGCGCAGATCGCCATGACTCTGCCTCCGCCGAGACCCATCGCGCCGGAATCTAGCCGAAGGGCAAGTCGCTCACGCGAGCCGTAACGCCATCTTCACCAACGGCCAGCTCGGCACCGGGCTCGGCCTCGCGACGGACGATCGCGAGCGCGATCGTGCCGTGGACCGGCGAGACGCAGCTGCCGCCGACGCGTCCGACCTCCCGATCGCCGAGTCGCAGCGACGCCCCGGTCGGCGCCGGAGCGCCGAGCCGCAGGCCGCGCAGGTGGCGGTTGGGCTTGCCCTTGTAGTGCAGGCGGGCGACCGTCTCCTGACCGATGTAGCAGCCCTTCTCGAAGCTGACGGCGGACTCGACGATGCCCGCCTCGGCCGGCATCGTCGCGGTGTCCATCTCGACGCCGAAGCGGGGGACGCCGCGCTCGACGCGGAGGATCTCCAGCGCCTCGGGTGAAGCCTCCGGGGCGCCGGCGCCGACCAGCGCTGTTCGCAGGCGCTCCGCGTCGGCTGCCGCCGCGATCAGGTCAATGCCGAGTGCGGTGCCGACGGCGACGCATTCGACTCCTTTGACGGAAAGCGGTTCGCATGCGTGCTCCGGGAGCGGAGGCACGCCGGCGACCTCTGCGCTGCGCGGCCCGACCAGCGAGAACAGCGCCCGCGCCTCGCTCACGTCCTCGACCTCGACGTCCCGCCCGATCTTGTAGGTCTGCAGGTGACGGCGTGCCGCCTCCAGCGCAACCGCCTCTGTATCGAGCCAGATCTCGTCCGCGGCCAGCCGCAGCACCCGCATGTCGGCCTGCATGTGTCCCTTGCGGTCCAGCAACGCCGCGTAACAGCCCTCGCCAATCCCAAGTCCCTCGACGTCGTTCGTCAGCTGTCCCTGCAGGTACTCGGCTGCCTCGCTGCCTTTGACCAGCAGCTTTCCCCGCTCGGAGCGATCGACCAGCCCACATTCCTCACGCAGCTGCCGGTACTGGGCGTCCAGCTCCACGGTTACCGCTTCAGCCATATCTCGATTCTAGAAAGCCGCTTGTGGGGGAGCCGGGGGTGGCCCCGGACGAGCCTCCACGGCTGTTGCTCGGACGGGGCCATCCTCGTCACCCACCACCATCTGCTTTTAGACATCTCTAAACTCTTTAGACGTGCCGAAAACCTCCGAGGCGATCGAGGACTATTCGAAGGCGATCTACGCCCTCTCGCGCGAGCGCGAGGGGCCGGTGCTGAACGGCGACGTCGCCCAGCGCCTCCGCGTCGCGCCGGCGACGGCGACGGCGATGCTGCAAAAGCTCGCCGGCCTCGGCCTGGTCGACTACGTGCCTTACCGCGGCGCGACGCTGACCCCTGCCGGCGAGAAAGTCGCGCTCGAGGTGATCCGCCACCACCGGCTGATCGAGGCCTACCTCTCGGAGGCGCTCGGCATGCCAGAGGACCGCGTCCACGCCGAGGCCGAGGTCCTCGAGCACTACATCTCCGAGGAGCTCGAGCTGCTGATCGCCGCCAAGCTCGGCGAGCCCAGCCACGACCCCCACGGGACGCCGATCCCTGGCCCCGACCTGCTCCCACCGGTCGAGGAGGCGCGCCGGTGAAGCCGCCGCCGGTCGAGGCGCCTGTCGAGGAGCGCGTCCCCGCCGATCCCACCGTCGAGGACGTCCTTCCCGGCGAGGCGGCGGTCGCGCGGGCGGCGCGACGCTCGCTCGAAGGGGAAAGCCACGGCGTCGGGCGCCTCTGGCCGTTCCTCGGCCCGGCCTTCATCGCCGCCGTCGCCTATATCGACCCCGGCAACTTCGCCACCAACATCGCCGGCGGGGCGAAGTTCGGCTACCTGCTGCTCTGGGTGATCCTCTCGGCGAACCTGATCGCGATGCTGGTGCAGACCCAGTCGGCGAAGCTGGGCATCGCGACCGGCAAGAACCTGGCGGAGCTCTGCCGCGAAGCGTTCTCCCGCCGCACCTCGATCGGCCTATGGCTGCAGGCCGAGCTGGTTGCGATGGCCTGCGACATCGCCGAGGTCGTGGGCGCCGCGCTAGGCCTCAACCTGCTCTTCGGCGTGCCGCTCTTCCCGGCCGGCGTGATCGCCGGGGCCGGCGCCTTCGCGATCCTCACCCTGCAGCAGAAGGGCTTTCGGCGGCTGGAGGCGGGGATCACGGCGATGGTCGGCGTGGTGGTCGCCTCGTTCGCGTTCGTGCTCCTCAATGCCGGCCCCGACGGGGGTGAAGTGGCTCGCCATCTGGTCGTACCCGGGTTCGCCGGCACCGAGAGCATCCTGCTCGCCACCGGGATCATCGGCGCGACGGTGATGCCGCACGTCATCTACCTGCACTCGGCGCTCACCCAGAAGCGCGTGGTCGGCCGCAACGACGAGGAGCGGCGGAAGATCCTCGGCTTCGAGCGCGTCGACGTCGTGATCGCGCTCTCCCTGGCCGGCGCGGTGAATCTCTCGATGATGATCGTCGCGGCCGCCCTCTTCCACACGAGCGGCCTGACCGGCGTCGACTCGATCGACGGCGCCTACGAGGCCCTCAAGTCCCTGGTCTCGGTCAACGCCGCGACCGTCTTCGGGATCGCGCTGCTCGCTTCTGGCTTCGCCTCCTCCTCGGTGGGGACGATGGCGGGCCAGGTCGTGATGCAGGGCTTCATCCGCCGCCGCATCCCGATCTTCCTGCGCCGCGCGATCACCCTCGCGCCGGCGCTGGTCGTGCTCGCGGTCGGGCTCGACCCGACCGACGCCCTGGTGGCCAGCCAGGTCGTGCTCTCCTTCGGGATCCCCTTCGCGCTCGTGCCGCTGCTGATGCTGGCGGCTCGGCGAGAGGTGATGGGAGACCTCGTCAACCCACGCTGGCTCACCGTGGTTGCGGGCGTGCTGGCGGCGCTGATCATCGCGCTCAACATGTTCTTGCTGCAGCAGGTGTTCTTCGGCTGAACGTGGTTGGCCGACGGGGACCCCTCCGTCCGAGCAACAGCCGTGGAGGCTCGTCCGGAGGGGTCCCCGTCGGCCCTTCCGAGATCAGCCTCGGTTCAGGAGCTCGTTGACGAGGTCCGGGAGCTCTCTAGCCATACGGGAGCGGGGGACGGCGAGGTCGATGCCGGCGGCGTCGGCAGCTTGCTTGGTCTCCACGTCGACGTGCGAGTAGTAGCCGAGAATCGGAATGCCGGTGGCGACCAGGGCAGCGGGGGACTCGGCGTCGAGGTCGGCGACGATCAACTCCGCGTCGCCGAGCTGGGCCTCGGCCAAGTCGGGGGCGAGAGCGACCTCGTGACCGGCCGCCTTCAGCATCGCCTCCACCTTGCTGCCGAGCAGCAGGTCGGCGGAGATCGCGACGACCCGCGCCACTAGAGCGAGCGGCGCTCGCGGAACTCCTCGCGCACGCTCTCCGGCCGCCCCCACATCTGCACGACCTCGGCGCGTCCCTCGCGCACCTCGCGCACCGCCATCTCGCCGCGCACGCCCTCGGCGTCGAGCTTGTTCAGCACGCCCTTGACCGTCTCGGCCGCGGCGGCGTGGCCGAAGCTGTGGGCTACGAGCAGACGCCAGTCCCAGTCGGACTTGGAGTAGGGACGGGCGTTGACCTGGCTGAGCGCCACGGCCGTATCCACGTAGCGGCTCTCGTCGTCGATGCGGAAGTCGAGCTCGAGATCGGTCCAGTCGGGCGGCAGCGAGTCGAGCACCTGCTGGAAATCGGCGGCCAGGCTCATCGGCCGAAGGGTATCCACTCGCCGGACCGGCTCACTGCTCCGACTGCTGACTTCCCGATTGGGGATATATATGCATCCCTAACCAGGAAGTCAGCGGGCGGCGAACGCCGCGTCGACGTCGAGCGGCCGTTCCAGCAGGCCGTGTTCGAGGTCCCACCTCGCCCAGGCGTGCAGGACGGGCGGGCGGAACGGCGTCGGGCGGAGGACCGGCAAAAGGACGTGCAACTGCGCAGCCTGGTCGGCGCGTTCGAGGCTGGGGACCTCGGCGAGCAGATCGGCGAGGGCACGGCGGGGATTGGCGACCGCGAAGGCGTAGCCGCGCCGCGTGGCGTCGACCATCTCTCGCACGAGCCGCGGGCGCCGGCGAATCGTCTGCCGGGAGGCGACGAGCACCAGCTCTGGGTAGGGCGGGGCGCCGTATTCGTTGACCTTGAAGATGCGCACCGGCACGCCCCGGCGCTGCAGCTCGACTCCCTCGGCGTTCCAGAACCCGGTCGCCGCGGCGACCTTGCCGGCGGCGAGCGAGGAGACGGCGTTGAAGCCGATCGTCACTCGCTTCACCTTTCCGGGGTCGCCCCCGTCGGCGCTGACCTCCGAGTCGACCACGGCTTCGTCGGAAGGCAGGCCGGTGACCCCGACCTCCCGGCCTTCGAGCTCGCGTGGGCGCGCCACGCCGCTTTGCGAGCTCGCAATCACAGCGGCCAGCGGCCGCTGCACGATCGGCATCACGCCGACGACGTCGAGGCCGCGCTCGCGCGCGATCCCGAGGTCGTGGATGTCGAGGATCGCGAAGTCGGTGCGTCCGGCGGCGAGCAGCTTCGGTGCGTCGGTCGATTCGCCCGGCTCGCGGATCGTCAGCCTCAGACCGGCCTCGCGGTAGTAGCCCTCGCGCTGCGCCGCGTAGATGCCGGCATGCGCGGCGTTGGGGATGAAGTCGAGCACGAGCGTCGCGCCGCTCGGCGCGCCCGGTTCAGCGTCGCCTCCGCCGCAGCCGGCGAGGCCGGCGAGCAGCAGGGCGACCGCCAGCAGCGCGGTGACCCCCCTCATTTGCGCCGGGCAGCATATTCGTTCGGACGATCTGGGTAGACTGGCGCCGCCCAGTCGAACCACTTCAGGAGGAGCCAGAGTGCAGGAGCGAGGACTTGCGGCATACCTTGCCGAGCTGATCGGGACATTCCTGCTGGTGTTCTTCATCACCAGCGTCGTCGTGCTTTTCGTCTCCACCGGCGAACAGGCGACATTCGGGTCGGACTTCGCCGTTATCGGCCTCGTCCATGCATTCCTACTCTTCGGACTGATCGTGATGTTCGGGGTGGTCAGCGGCGGCCACTTCAACCCGGCCGTGACGCTGGCGGCCTGGGCGATCAAACGGATCTCCACGATCGACGGCGTGATCTACATGCTGGCCCAGTTCTCGGGCGGCGTGCTTGGCGCCCTGCTCTGCAAGGGCCTGCTGCTCGACGAGGGTCGCGCCACGCACTACGGGGCGGCGACCGTGAGCGGCATTCTCGGCGGCAACTTCCAGGGGGCGATCGTCGAGGCGCTCGGGACCTTCTGCCTGGTGCTGGTGATCCTCGCCGCGGTCTTCTCGCGCAAGAGCTTCAAGGAGTGGGCGCCGCTGGCGATCGGCACCACGCTGGGCTTTATCGTCATGGTCGGCGGCCCGCTCACGGGTGGGTCCTTCAACCCGGCCCGCTGGTTCGGCCCGGCCCTGGTCGGCAACGAGTGGGGCGGCGTCTGGCCCTACCTCCTCGGGCCGGTCGTCGGTTCGCTGCTCGCGGCCGGCGTCTTCCGCTTCGTGCTCGAGGCGGGGCCGCTGCCGCCGACCGAGCCGGCCGAGCCCGTGCGCCCGCCGGCGCCGAAGTACTCCGAGGGCGCGCGCTGAGCCGCTGACGTTTCGTCCTTTGCTTGATCGCCGGGGCCCCGCGGGGCCCCGGCGTCTTCTTGCAGTAGCTTGGGCGACGTGCGCCGGGTCACCTTCTCGCGGAACTACACGCTCTCGCTTTCGCGCACCTGCCAGTGCTACTGCAAGTACTGCGCCTTCGCGACGCACCAGGCGCACATCCGCTCGCCCGAGGAGGTGGAAAAGCTCCTAGACGAGGCGGTCCGGCGTAACGCCAAGGAGTTGCTGGTGCTCACCGGCGAGCGCCCCGAGGTCCACCCCGTCGTGGCGCAGAAGCTCGCTGACTGGGGCCACGACGACTTCACGTCCTACGTGGTCTGGAGCTGCGAACGAGCACTCGAGCGCGGCCTCCTTCCGCACACCAACATCGGCGTGCTGGACCGCACCGATCTAGCCCGACTGCGCGAGGTGACGGCCTCGCAGGGTCTGATGCTCGAGTCGATCTCTGAGCGCCTGATGGACACGGTCCACGCCGGCTCCCCGACCAAGCACCCGGCTCAACGTCTGGCAACCATCGAAGCCGCGGGCGAGCTGAAGATCCCGTTCACGAGCGGGATCCTCGTCGGCATCGGCGAGACGGAGGACGAGCGCGTCGAATCGCTTGAAGCGCTGGCAGCTCTCCACAACCGCTACGGCCACCTACAGGAGGTCATCCTTCAGAATTTCGTGCCGCATCCGAGGTACTACGGGGCCGAAGTCGCTGATATCGCTGACGCCGCTTCCCGGCAGCGCTGGACGGAGGACGGGGACCCCTCCGTCCGAGCAACAGCCGTGGAGGCTCGTCCGGAGGGGCCCCCGTCCTCCGCCGGGGCTGCGAGGGACGGCGGGGCACCCCCCTCGGGAGCAACAGCCGTGGAGGCTCCCTCGGGGGGCGCCCCGCCGTCCATCCCCGCCTGGGCGAGCGACGTATCCCTGGAGGAGATCAAGCGTCTGATCGCCGAGTGCAAGCGGTTGATGCCGGATGTAGGCATCCAAATTCCGCCCAATTTGTCGGATAGCTGGGCCGAGCTGGTCGAGGCGGGCGCGACGGATCTGGGCGGGCTGTCGGCCAATGGCGATCACATCTCGCCTGAGGAGCCGTTCCCGAGTCCGCACCAGGTGCGCAAGGAGCTGGCGCCTAGGGGATATGCGCTGACGGAGAGGTTGTGCGTGTATCCGCAGTACATGGACCCCGAGTGGATGGAGCAGGGGGTGCTTGACGTCGTCAAGCTGAAGTACTGGAGCTTCATACCTCGTCAAGGGTCGGGCCGGCGAAGCGAAGAGCGGCTGCCGGCGGGGTTGGCGGAGCAGGCGATCGCGAAGGGCCGCGAGGGGGTCGAGCTCTCCGAGGACGAGCTGACGGCTCTCTTCGCGGAGACCAGGCCCGAGGTCATAGAGGAGATGCGGCGGGCCGCCGACGAGCTTCGAAAAGAGCTCGTGGGGGATCGGGTGACTTTCGTGGTCAATCGCAACATCAACTTCACCAACATCTGCACCGTCGGCTGCGCCTTCTGCGGATTCGGGCAGGGGCGGCGATCGCCCGACGCCTACGAGGTGTCCGAGGACGACTTCGCGGCGCGGGTGGAGGAGGCCGTCGACTTCGGCGCCACCGAGCTCTGCATGCAGGGCGGCATCCACCCGGACCTGAGCCTGGAGGCGTACGGCCGCTGGCTGCGGCTGGCGAAGGAGGTCGCGCCCCAGCTTCACCTGCATGCCTACTCGCCGATGGAGATCGACTACATGTGCGAGCGCTCGGGCAAGCGCGTCGACGAGGTCTTCGAGTACCTGATCGAGTGCGGCCTCGGCTCGACGCCGGGGACGGCGGCGGAGGTCCTCGACGACGGCGTGCGCCAGCGGATCTCCCCGAACAAGCTGCCAGCGCGGCGCTGGGTCGAGATCATCGAGGCTTCGCACCGCGCCGGCCTGCGCTCGACTTCGACCGTGATGTTCGGCCACATCGAGGAGCCGCGCGAGCTCGCCCGCCACATGCGTGTCGTTCGCGCCCTGCAGGAGCGCACCGGCGGCATCACCGAGTTCGTGCCGCTCAGCTTCATCCCCTTCAACACGATGCTCGGCCGCACGCACGGGATCGAGGAGATCTCGGCCGCCGAGAACCTCAAGCACACGGCGGCCTTCCGCCTCGCGCTCGGCCGGACGATTCCGAACCTTCAGGCGAGCTGGGTGAAGATGGGCCTCGACGCTGCGACCGAGGCGCTGCGCTGGGGAGTCAACGACCTCGGCGGCACGCTGATGGAGGAGAACATCTCGCGCATGGCCGGCTCCCAGCACGGCGTCCGCCTCGAGCCCGAGCAGCTGATCGGCGCGGCGCGCGCGGCAAGCCGCGAGCCGGCGCAGCGGACGACGTTGTACGAGATCGTTGAGGCCTACTGAGAGAGCGTGCTGCGCTGGCGACGGCGGGTGAGACCCTTCTTCGCCAGCGCTACGCCTTGATCGAGGCTCTTCTTGGAGCGGCTGATGCCCGCTCCCTCGGCAGAGCGAATCGTCAGGCCGTCTGTCGCATAACCGCTTACGCGCTTGGCGAATTTCCTGCTCACACTAGCCATTGGTTCCCTCCTAAATATAGGCGACGCATTCGGATGTGGGACCGCGCTGCGAGGGCGACGAGTATCACGCTTGTGTCGGACGGGGTAGCACGAGGCTGGCCAGCAGGCCCAGGGTTATCGCGCATGCCAAGCCAAGGTCGATCGACCAGATGACGCGCGAGGTGCACGACGAATAGCCAGCGGCGAGGACGCCGACCGCGACGATTGCGCAGAGTGCCGCACCGACCACGAGCATGCGCACGCCGCCGAGGATCTTCGTTGCGAGGCGGTGCTCGCCTGGGCGCACGATATAGGCGGCGAGGAGCGTCGGGGTGATAAGGAGGAGCGCGGCGCCCGTCTGGCCCTGTCCGGAGTTCGCCGTACCGAGGAGATCGTCGAGGCGGCTCAGTCCGATGGCGAGTAGGACGCAGACCAGGAGAGCTGTCAGGAAAGCCGAGCGAAGAAAGGCGTCGCGCTGCCGCCGAAGGTAGATCACGGCTTTGGCTTGGAACTCGGTGCCGACCTGACCTGCATAGAGGTGAGCTCTTTGGAGGCAACCGCCCACGGTTACGTTTTCCGGTACCTGGTCTCCGTCGGGGTTGACGGGTTCGAACCGGAGCTGGGCGGCGTCGATCTCGAGGTCCGTAGGGGCCGCGACCTCCAGGTGATAGCTCGTGGCGAGGCTGATCGGGGAGACGTGCACGCTGAGGTCCTTTCTGCTCCATCCGAAGGGGATGACGAGTGCCCGCAACGAATCGAAGGAATCTTCGTCGGCGAAGCGCTCCTCGTAGCCAAGCTTGAGAACCTGCCGGCTTGCTGGGAACGGGTCGGTTACCGCAAGGAGCACGAAGCTGTCCACGAGCGAGTTGGCGAAATCGAGGAAGGCGTCGTCGCTCGTCAGGGTGCGCCACACGTTCCGGTGGCGATCGTCGGGATCGTCCGCGGCCCATTGCCAGCTCTCCAGCTCGCTCCTGGCCAAGTCGCTTTCCTGTTCGACGACGAAACGAAGCTTGTGCTCGAGATCTTCGGGAAGGTCGGCGTCGAGAACCGACTCCGCAACGAAGATGAGGGTGTTGCCGGAGATTTCGTCGGTCTGCTTCTTGGTGAGAATCGGGAGTGGGCGATCCTCTCTGTCCCGAAGGTCGAAATTCTGAAGAATCTCCTTTCGGAGCAGGGTCAATGGGGTGAACTCGAGCGTCGAGAAGTCGAGGCTCGCATCGTCTTCGGTGAACTCGGGCCCCAGGACTCGATCCCGGTCGATTGCGATGTCGAGGGACACCCGGCGGTGAATCGATCTGTCGTCGAGGATCTCGACCGACTCCACTCGCCGATGCGTCCACCGCTCCGGACGCAGCAGCAGGAGATAGAGCATGAGGCTTACCGTTTCCTCGCCCGGCGTAAGGATGGCCATCGGTTCGCGAGACTATCGGCGACGGTCTGGGCTTAGCCGGTCACCGGCTTGATCTCTACCGCTCCGGTTTGCCTGCGCACTGCTTTGCGCGAAATGATTGGCCGATGCGGACGATGGTCCTCGAGAGGCAGGGCGAGTCGCTTCGGCTCACTCGGCTGCCTGAGCCTTCGCCGGGGCCGGGACAGGTCCTGATCTCCGTCTCGACTTGCGGCGTCTGCCGCACCGACCTGCACATCGCCGACGGCGACCTGACCGAACCGAAGCTGCCGCTGGTCCCCGGCCACCAGGTCGTCGGCACGGTGGTCGGAGCGGGGGAGGGGGCCGGGCGCTTTGCGCCCGGTCAGCGCGTCGGTGTGCCCTGGCTCGGCTGGACGTGCGGCGAGTGCCGCTACTGCCGCAGCGGACGCGAGAACCTCTGTGACCGCGCCCGCTTCACCGGCTACGACCTCGATGGTGGCTACGCCGAGCTGGCGGTCGCCGACGAGCGCTACTGCTTCCCGGTCCCGGAGGGCTACCCAGACGAGCAAGCGGCGCCGCTGCTCTGTGCCGGCCTGATCGGCTACCGGGCGTTGCGCCTCGCCGGCGACGCCGAGCGGATCGGCTTCTACGGCTTCGGCGCGTCGGCGCACATCCTCTGCCAGGTCGCCGTGCACCAGGGACGGCGCGTCTTCGCCTTCACCCGCGAGGGCGACCAGGAGGGCCAGGCCTTCGCGCGCGAGCTTGGGGCCGAGTGGGCGGGTTCTTCCGACCAGGCGCCTCCCGAGGAGATCGACGGCGCGATCGTCTTCGCTCCGGTCGGCGCACTGATGACGACAGCGCTGGGCCACAGCGCCAAGGGGGCGCGGATCGTCAGCGCCGGCATCCACATGAGCGACGTTCCGAGCTTCCCCTACGAGCAGCTCTGGGGCGAGCGCGTGCTCGGATCCGTCGCCAACCTCACCCGCCGCGACGGCGAGGAGTTCCTCGCGCTGGCGCCGCAGGTGCCGGTGCGCACCGAGGTCGAGCTCTATCCGCTCGAGCGGGCTAACGAGGCGCTCGACTCGATTCGCTCGGGCGCCCTCAAAGGCGCGGCTGTTCTGAAGGTGGGCGATCCCGGCGGGGGTTCCGCTTAACTTTTTGCGCAGAAGCGTGGACTTGCTGGCGCTCGGAGCGGTTAGCGCAAAAAGTACAAGACGCTTCACCCCTACCGGGATCGCCCAGTCATCGGAATAGGTCCTCTCCTCGAGGCCTGCAGATCGAGGCCGCTCCGGGGCCGTTCTCGGTGCTGACGAAGCGGGAGAGGCCGCGGATGATTACGGCGGGGATCCGGCTGTCCTTGCCGCGAGCGAGGTCTGCAGCTCCGGCGGCCTCGTCGGCGACCGCGATCACGGTCGCTTTGAGCTCTTGTCCGTGCGCATCGCGGCGGCCTCTCAAGTCGTCGAGAGGCATGAGGCCGGCGCACCCAATGGCGACCTCGCTCTGACCGAGGCGCCAAGCACGGCCGAAGCTGTCGGCGATCACGACGGCGGTTTTGGGAAGCCGGGGGTGGGACTCGGCGGACGCGCTTCGCGCTGAGTGTCCGGCGAGTCCCACCCCCGGCTTCCCAGCAAGCGCGGCCGTGAGTTCGGAGCGGATGACGCGGGCGGAGGCGTCGGGATCGATCGGGAGGAGGCAGACGGTGTCGTCGTCCGGAAGGTTCGAGCTGTCGATGCCGGCGTTGGCGCAGACGAAGCCGTGATGGGTTTCGGTGATCAGCACGCCGTGCTCTGCTCGCAGCACCTTGACGCTCTCCTGCAGGATCAGCTCGACAAGCGCCACCTCCTTGCCCAGCTTTGTCGCGAGCTTCTTTGCCTTGGAGCCGGGGATGACGGACGAGAGGCGGCGAACTCGGCCCTCGGCCTTCGAGACGACCTTCTGCGAGATCACGACGAGATCGCCGGCGCCGAGCTCGGTGTGTTCGGCTATCAGGGTGCCCAGGCTCGCATCCGCCTCGATCTCCGGCAGGCCGCGGACGGGAATCACGCGCAGTTCGCCCGCCTCGCTCATATCCCCAGCGCCCGGGCGGTCCGCCGGGCGCGACTGCGGTCGGTTTCCAGCACCCGGGTCAGGGCGATGACGTCGGCCGGCGTGTCGAGGTCGAGGCCGAGCGACGGCAGCTCCTCGACCGAGTAGGGGATGCCGGCGTCGCGCGCGGCGGCGACGTGGCGGGCGCAGCTGCCCTCGCCGAAGGCTGGCGCGATCGCGTTCGGAGGGGACAGCACCAGCGCGTTCGTGCCGGTTCCGTGGCGATCGGGGACGACCGTGACGTACCGGCCGGGGACCCCTGTCAACAATCGTTCGAGCTCGCGCGGATCGAGCAGCGGGCAGTCTCCCGGCAGGAGGACGACGCAACCGGCGCCGAGCTCTTCGGCGCGGGCGACGCCGGCGAGCGCCGCGCCCGAGTGGCCGCCCTCGCCGGGATCGGCGATGACCTCGGCGCCCGCAGCGCCCGCCAGCTCCGCCGCCGTCGGCTCGCTGGTGACGACGATCGTCCGCTCGATCGAACGGGCCTCGCCGATCGCCCCGAGCACGTCCTCCAGCATCGCCGCGACGACCTCTGCTCGACGCCCGTCGTCGATCCCGGCGGCCAGCCGCCGCTTGGCGGCGCCGAAGCGCTTGACGGGGAGGATCGCGGTCGCTTTCAACCTTCGGCGAGGCTAGCGGCGTAGTCGAGGACGATGCGGGCCAGGCGAGCGCGGCCAGCGCCGCCCTCCATCAGGGTTGCCGTCGCCAGTGTCGGGATCTCGCTTGGCGGCGGATCCGGATCGTCCTCGTCGACGACCATCGCGTCGATCAGGTTGGCATAGAGCGAGGCGACGCCGGCCGCGGTCGACGGTCGGCCCAGCGCCTGCATGAAGCGCTCGGTCGGGCCCTTGACGACCTGCCCGGCGACGAACGGGCTGACCGCTACGACCGGCGCGCCGTGCTCGCGGATCGCCTCGCGCATTCCCGGCACGGCGAGGATCGGGCCGATGCTGATCACCGGATTCGACGGGCCGATCACCACCGCTTCCGCCCAGCGCAGCGCCTCCAGCACCTCGCGGGTCGGCTCGGCTTGCTCGATCCCGCCGAGCTCGACCCCCAGCACCTCGGGCTCGCCGCCGTCGACGATCAGGTATTCCTGCAGGGCCCGCCGGCCGGCGGCGGTCAGCACGCTGGTCCGCACCGGCTGCTCGCACATCGGCAGGACTCGTGCCTCGACCCCCAGGCCGCGGCAGATCTGCGCCTGCGCGTCGGTATAGCTGCCGCCCTCCTCGACGAACTGACGCCGGTACAGGCAGGCCGCCAGGTCGCGGTCGGAGAGGCCGAACCAGCTTGGTGCGCCGAGCTGCGTAAGCCTCTCGAACACCGCGAAGCCGTCGTCCTTCAGGCCCCACCCGCGCTCCTCGTCGATTTCGCCGCTCAGCCAGTAGGTGACGAGGTCGGGGTCGGGGGAGACGTGGACGCCGAGCGTTTCGATGTCGTCGCCGGTGTTGACGATCACGCTGAGCTCGGAGCCGAGCTCCTCCTGCATGCCGGCGGCGAGCTTGGCGCCGCCGGTCCCGCCCGCGAGCAGGGCTACGCGCATCGCCAGAACAAAGAATCGCGCTTCGCTCGCTGCGCGAAGAACCAGATAGTCACGCTTGCTCGCTCCGCGCTCATAGCCAGTGATCGCCGTCGGGCAGACCGGTGAGGCGGATGCCGGCGTGCGCCTTGTAGCGGACGTTGACCGAGATCAGCAGCGGTGTCAGCTGCTCGACGATGCGCGCCATCTCGAGCGGGCCGGCGTTCACCGCGCGCAGTCCCGGGATCAGCTCGATCAGGCGGGCGACGCGCGCCTTGTCTTTCTTGCGGTCGCCGCAGACGAGGATGTCCTCGCCGAGGGTGACGGCTGGATCGCTCAGGGTCGGGGCGCCGACCGTGTGCAGCGCCGCGACGACGGTGACGCCCTCCGGGACCATCTCCTGCGCCTGCTGCGCGGCGCTGCCCTGCCAGACGCCGAGCGAGCGGGTCGCCTTGCCGCTGACCGCGGCGGCGAGCGGAACGGTGCAGTCGACGAGGATCTGCCCCGGTTGCAGCGCGTCGCGCAGGTTGTTGAGGTTCTCCGACTGGGCGCGGAAGGGGACGGTCAGGAAGACGATCTCGGCCGCGCGGGCGGCGTCGGCGTTATGCAGGCCCTGCACCTCGGCGCCGGGCACGACCTCGCGCAGCTGCGCCGCCGCCTCTTCGGCTCGCTCGGCCGAGCGCGAGCCGATCGCGATCGGCGCTCCGGCCTGCGCCCAGCGCAGCGCCAGTCCGGCGCCGAGCGCCCCGGTGCCGCCGACGATCGGGATGGTGGGCACGTTGTCCGCCAAGGCCGCGCCAGTCTATGCTGCCGCCCGATGCGACTGGAGGGGCGAAAGGCGCTGGTCACTGGCGGCGCGAGCGGCATCGGCGCCGCGATCGCCGCGCGGCTGGCGGCCGAGGGCGCCGAGGTCTGGGTCGGGGACGTCGACGTCGAGGGTGCGCAACGGGTCGCCGGCGAGGTCGCCGGTCACGCGCTCGAGCTCGACGTGACCGAGCTCGACTCGGCTCGCTCCGCGGTCGAGGGGATCGGCACGCTGGACATCCTCGTCAACAACGCCGGCACCGACGAATTCGGCTTCTTCACCTACACCAGCCCCGAGCAGTGGCAGCGCCTGATCGCGATCAACCTCCTCGGCGTCTTCAACTGCACCCACGCCGCCCTGCCCGGGATGCAGGAGGCGAAATACGGCCGCATCCTCAGCATCTCCTCCGAGGCCGGACGGGTCGGATCCAAGGGCTCGGCGGTCTACTCGGCGACCAAGGGCGCCGTCGTCGCCTTCATGAAGGCGATCGCCCGCGAGAACGCCCGCTACGGGGTCACCGCCAACTCGATCGCCCCGGGACCGATCGAGACGCCCCTGCTGATGGGCGCCAAGGAGTTCGGCGAGATCGGCGAGAAGGTGATCGAGACGATGCGCTCGGCAACGCAGATGGGCCGCCTCGGCCAGCCCGAGGAGGTGGCCGCGGCGGCCGCCTTCCTCGTCTCCGACGACGCGACGTACGTGACCGGCGAGACGCTCGGGGTCAGCGGCGGCCTCGGCATGGTCTGATGGCCGATACCGGGCAGCCGAGCCTGGCGCCGGGGATCGAGCGCGTCGACGAGTTCACCGTCGAGGGCCGGCTCGTCACCAACGTCGGCGGCACGATCGAGGCGAGCGTCCTCTCGACTCCGGGGATGATCTCGATGATGGAGGGCAGCGCCACCGCGCTCGCCTACGAGCACCTTCCGGAGGGCTGGGCGACGGTCGGCTTCGAAGTCTGCATCAAGCACGTCGCCGCGGCGTTAAGCGGGGCGACCTGCCGCGTGCGGGCGACGCTGCGCGAGGTGCTCGAAGAGCGCAAGCTGCGCTTCGACGTCGAGGTGACCGAGGGCGAGCGCACGATCGGCGTCGGCACGCATGAGCGGCGCATCGTCCAGGCCGACCGGCTGGGCGGCACGGAGTCCTAAGCTTCGGTCGCATGGCGGAGCTGCCGAGTCGCGTCCGCATCCGCGAGGTCGGTCCTCGCGACGGCTTCCAGAACGAGCCTGAGACGATTCCCACGGCGGAGAAGATCCGCCTGATCGACATGCTGTCGGCAACCGGCCTGCGGCGGCTCGAGGTGACCTCGTTCGTGCGGCCGGAGGCGATCCCTCAGCTCTCCGACGCCGAGCAGGTCCTGGCCGGGATCGAGCGGCGCGAGGGCGTCTCCTTCTCGGTCTTGGTCCCGAACGAGCGTGGGCTGGAGCGGGCGCTGGAGCTGCGCGACCGCTTCGACGAGGTCAACGTCTTCGTCTCGGCCTCGGAGACGCACAACCGCAAGAACGTCAATCGGACGATCGAGGAGTCGCTGAACGGGCTGGAGCGGACGCTGGAGGGCGCCCGCGAGGCCGGCCTGCGCTGCGAGGGCGTGATCTCGGTCTCCTTCGGCTGCCCCTACGAGGGCGAGGTGCCGCCCGCGCGGGTCTTCGCGATCGCCGAGCGGCTGGCGGCGGCCGGCTGCACCGAGATCGGCTTCGGCGACACGACCGGGATGGCCAACCCGCGCCAGGTCGGCGAGTTCTTCGCCGCCGCGCGTGAGCGGCTCGCCGGCGTCGAGCTGACCGCTCACTTCCACAACACGCGCGGGCAGGGCCTTGCCAACGTGCTGGCCGCCCTGGAGGAGGGAGTCGATTCCTTCGAGTCGAGCTTCGGCGAGCTCGGCGGCTGCCCGGTGCCCCCCGGCGCGACCGGCAACGTCGCGACCGAGGACGTCGTCTCGATGCTGCACGAGATGGGGGTCGAGACCGGCGTGAGCCTGCCGGCCCTCGTCGAGGCATCGCGCGCGGCCCAGGATGTGCTCGGCCGGCCGCTCGGCTCGCACGTGCTGCGCGCCGGCCCGGTCGACTGGCACCGCTGACGCGCATCAAGTTCCCCATCTATTCGACGGAGAACTTGATGCAGGTCGGTGGGAGGTGACGAGCCGAATAGGCTGCACTCGTGACTGAGTTCGCCGAAGCGCTCGAGGCGGCTCTCGCTGGCGGCCCGCAGCGCCACCACGAGAAGACCGCCGAGCAGGGGAAGCTGCCGGTGCGGGAGCGTGTGGAGCGGCTCGTCGACCCGGGCTCCTTCGCCGAGGAGGGGGCGCTCGCCAATTGGGAGAAGGAGGGCCTCGGCGCCGACGGCGTCGTCACCGGCCTGGCGCGGATCGACGGCCGATCGGTTGCCCTGATGGCGAACGACCCGACGGTCAAGGCGGGTTCCTGGGGGCCGAAGACGGTCGAGAAGATCCTCCGCATCCAGGAGCGGGCGCTCTCCCTGCAGCTGCCGATCGTCTACCTGGTCGACTCGGCCGGGGCGCGGATCACCGATCAGGTGCAGATGTTCCCCGGGCGACGCGGCGCCGGGCGCATCTTCCACAACGAGGTGCGGCTCTCGGGCCAGGTGCCGCAGGTCTGCCTGCTCTTCGGCCCCAGCGCCGCCGGCGGCGCCTACATCCCCGCCTTCTGCGACATCGTGATCATGCGCGACGGCAACGCCTCGATGTACCTGGGCTCGCCGCGGATGGCGGAGATGGTGATCGGCGAGAAGGTGACGCTCGAGGAGATGGGCGGGGCGAAGATGCACACCGGGGTGTCGGGTTGCGGACACTTCCTGGTCGAGAGCGACGAGGCGGCGATCGACCTCGCCAAGCGCTACCTGTCGTTCATGCCGGGCAGCTGGCGCGAGCAGCCGCCGGCCGCCCCGGCCGCCGAGCCGGCTTCGGACACGCCGATCGCCGAGATCGTCCCCGCCGACGAGAACCGCCCCTTCGACATGCAGCTGCTGCTCGACTCGCTGCTCGACGCTGGCAGCTTCCTGCCCGTGCATGAGCGCTGGGCGAAGGAGCTGATCGTCGGTTATGCGCGCCTCGGCGGGCGCGCGGTCGGCGTCGTCGCCAACCAGCCCAAGCACACCGGCGGGGTCCTCTTCGTCGACTCGGCCGACAAGGCGGCGCGCTTCATCCAGACCTGCAATGCCTTCAACCTGCCGCTGCTCTTCCTCGCCGACGTGCCGGGCTTCATGATCGGCTCGGCCGTCGAGCGCCACGGGATCATCCGCCACGGCGCCAAGATGATCAGCGCCGTCTCGGAAGCGACGGTGCCGAAGATCTCGGTGATCGTGCGCAAGGCCTACGGCGCCGGCCTCTACGCGATGGCCGGGCCCGCCTTCGAGCCCGACTGCTGCATCGCGCTGCCAAGCGCCTCGATCGCGGTGATGGGACCGCAGGCGGCGATCAACGCCGTCTTCTACAACCAGATCCAGGCGATCGAGGACGAGGCCGAGCGCGAGGCGTTCGTCGCCCGTAAGCGCGAGGAGTACGCCGAGGACATCGACATCCTCCACCTGGCGTCGGAGCTGGTCGTCGATGCGGTGGTCGACCCGGCCGACCTGCGCACCGACCTGATCTGCCGCTTCGACCTCGCCGCGAGCAAGGACCGCGCCTTTTCTGATCGACGCAATCCGGTCACGCCGGCATAGAGCCCATCCCGGTAGGGGTGGAACGTCTTGTACTTTTTCGCGATATCCGTTCGGGCGCCAGCAGTCTCTGTCTCTCGAAAAAGTTAAGTGGAACCCCTGCTGGGATGGGCTCTACTCCAGCGCCCCAGCGAACTCGACGAACCAGTCGAGAGCTGCGGGATTGGCGAGCGAGTCGCGACTCGCCGCCTGCTCGGGCGGGGTGCCCGTCAGGATGCGCTTGACCGGCACCTCGAGCGCCTTGCCGCTGAGCGTGCGCGGCACCTCGGCGATCGTGAAGACCTCGTCGGGGACATGGCGGGGGGAGCAGCGCTCGCGAACGCGGCGGGCGATCTCCTTGCGGAGGCCGTCGTCGAGCTGGGCGTTCTCGCGGAGGACGACGAAGAGCGGCATCCAACCTTCGGTGCCCGGGCGCGGGATGTCGACGACGAGCGCGTCGACGATCTCGTCGAGGCTGAGCACGGCACGGTAGATCTCACTCGTGCCCATGCGGATGCCGGAGCGGTTGATCGTCGAGTCGGAGCGCCCATAGATCACGGCCGTGCCGCGCGGGGTGATTTCGATCCAGTCGCCGTGGCGCCAGACGCCGGGGTAGTGCTCGAAGTAGCTGGCGCGGTAGCGGCTTTGGTTCTCGTCGTCGCCCCAGAAGAAGATCGGCATCGAGGGCATCGGCTCGGTCACGACCAGCTCGCCGACCTCGTCGATCAGCGGCTTGCCCTGCTCGTCCCAGGCCTCGACGGCGGCCCCGAGCGCGCGGGCTTGGATCTCGCCGCGATAGACCGGCAGCAGGGCGCAGCCGCCGACGAAGGCGGTGCAGAGGTCGGTGCCGCCACTCGTCGAGAAGAGCCAGGTGTCGGCACCGAGATGTTCGTAGATCCAGTCGAAGCCCTCGGGGGCGAGCGGCGAGCCGGTCGAGCCGACCGTCTTCAGCCGGCTGAGGTCGCGCCCGGCGCCCGGCTCGACGCCGGCCTTCATGCAGGCGGCGATGTAG
>Ga0068867_100000815_pt1 | contig 21046 bp, 21 predicted proteins | sample KBSMisM32_FD_65649 | JGI IMG/M metagenome (GOLD analysis project Ga0068867, IMG submission 65649) | Miscanthus rhizosphere microbial communities from Kellogg Biological Station, Michigan, USA - KBS Miscanthus M3-2 | ecosystem: Host-associated > Plants > Roots > Rhizosphere > Soil ...
GCAAAGCGCCACACCGCGTCGAGCGCGAGGTTTTCAGCGAACAGAGCAGGCACTCGGAAATGACAGAAGCCGCTCGTTTGAGCGGCTTCCTCTGTACGAGGCGTTGCTTACTTTTGAAGGTGAAGCACGCCTCCACCGCCTCCACCGCCGCCATCGTAGGTGCCTGCCTCGGAGGGACCGATGTCCTCCCAGGCGCCTGAGCCGATCTCACCGTTGAGGCTGTCTGTAAACTCGTGCGTGAACTCATTCGGAGTTCCCACGACAACCATTGGACCGACGGTCACGGTAATCGTATGTGTCGCAGGAACGGCCGGAGGAGGCGACGCGATGGGCACCAGAGGTCCGACGTAGACAGTCCACTTGGTAGTGGCGGTCGGCACTGGGCCCTCGAATGAAATGTCGATCGGCCTATGTCCCGTTGGATTGTCATTCTTCGGGACCTTAACTTCTCGGGTGCCACGTGGCGTGGCAGGGGTGCAGCTGAGGCATTCCCAAGTGCCGTAGTCTTTCGGGGATGCCCCGAACATTCGGTTGAACCAGCCCATGAACGCCGCTTGGGATGCAGTGCTAACGAACAGCGCCGCAAGGAGAACAGCGATTTTTTCACTTGTCTTCTCCCATGGCGATCATATGGCCAGCCTTCTTTGCTGCTTCGATTTGTTCGGCAGTCAAACCTTCCGACAATTCGCGTATCTTTTGCCCAGCGAACGCCGACTCCTTCCCCGTCGCCTTCTTCACGGCCTCCCACATCGCAGTGTTGTATTCAAGTGCCTTGACGGGATCGCGCCCTTCGATGATTCCGCCCCCCGTCGCATACATGTTCGACAGACTGCCCATCGCATCGACGTCGCCCTTCTTGGCTGCGAGCTTGAGCAAGTCAACGGTGTGTCGCCGCCACTCAAGCACTGCCGGATCGTCAGGTCGATTCACGAGTGCACTGAGATCGCCAAACGGTCCTTCCTCTGCAAGTCGAAGCGCAGCGGTGGGCACGCCGGCTTCGGCGGCTTCCTGCACGTACTTGCGTCGACCGAGGATTTGCTGGTCTGACAGGTCACCACACTCGGCGGCGGCCTTTGCCTTGAACTCTCCGGAGTCGAGCTGCTTGCGGACTTCCGGACTTCGTTCGGCCGCTGGGGTCATCTCCGCACTGCGTTGTGCTTCTGTTGCCCATACGCACATTTGCGCGAGCATGTACGCCTTGAGTTTGTCGGCAGGTTGACCCGAGTTCACCAGTTGATTGAACTCAGTTGACTTTGAGCTTGACGTGCTGGGCGTGCTTCTGGGGTGAGAGTTGCCTGTGGCGGCGGAGCTCAGCGGTGTCACTGGGGACTGCGCCACCACGCTCTTTGACGCTGGCTGCAGCACCGCGACGGAGCTCGATGGCGCCTCCTTGCTCATATGCATTCCCACACCCACGATGGCTGCGACTGCGGCCACGGCACATGCCGCAAGCAGTCCTTTCCTTTGCCTCATAGATCTTCCCGACGAATGAATGGAAGCCGGCAATCCATCTTTGCAAACGAGTAAGGACAAGCCACCCTTTCGGGGCTGTAAGGTCTTACCGGGCATCTTAGGACTCCTTGCCGTCTCCCAAGAGGTAGGCGATCTCGTCGGCCGTGAAACCGGCGGCCGTGCGCGCCTCGATGTTGAATGGCGGGCGCAGCCTGGGTGCGGCGTACTTGCGCACGAGCTCGCCGTACAGCGCGTTCGCATCCAGCCCTTGCTGCTCGCACAGCCAGCGGTACCAGTGGTTGCCGATGGCGACGTGGCCGACTTCGTCGCGCAGGATGATGCCGAGGATCTCCACCGCGCGCGCATCGCCGGCCTTCGCGAACTTGGCCTGCAGCGGCGGCGTGGCGTCCAGGCCGCGCGCTTCCAGCGTGCGCGGCACCAGCGCCATTCGGGCGACGATGTCGTGGGCCGTGCGCTGCGTCATCGTCCACAGGCCATCATGGGCATCGAAGTCACCGTAGTCGTGACCCAGGCTCAACAAATGCTCGCGCAGCAGCGTGAAGTGCAGCGCCTCTTCGCCGGCCACGCGCGTCCAGTCGCGGTAGAAGCGCTCGGGCATGCCGGCAAAGCGCCACACCGCGTCGAGCGCGAGGTTGATGGCATTGAACTCGATGTGCGCGATGGCATGCAGCAGTGCGGCGCGGCCTTCGAGGGTGAAGGGCGAACGGGTCGGGACGTCCTTCGGCGGCACCAGCCTCGGCCGCTCGGGCCGGCCTGGTACGGACGCGGGTTCGGACAGGGTTTGGTCCGGCGACAGCTCGTGCTCGTCGATCGTCGCCAGCAGCTCGCGCGCTGCCGCGGCCTTCTCGGCCGGTTGCGGCATGCACAGGATGTCGAGCGCACGGGCGCGAAGGGACGGCGGCATCGGGCGATTATCGGCGTGCGGGTGGGGGCTGCTTCGGAGGGCGGCTTCACTGGCATCATGCCGCGCCATGCACGCGCCGCAGCCGCTCACCATCGAACAGCTCTACTACGGGCGCCACCGCATGGCGTTTCGCGCTGGGACGTATCTCGCGCTGATCCGCATGATGGGCATCGGCCACCTGGTCACGGCGCTGTACGGCCACACCCAGCTCGTGGCGCAGACGCAGGCGCGGCTCGCGCGTACCCGCGCCACCTTGCGCGATCTCATCTGCGACGGCTTCGACAGTCCGCGCGGGCAGGCGGCGGTGCAGCGCCTTCGCGACGTGCACTGCGGCATCGCGGCCACGCCCGAGGACTATCGCTACGTGCTGGCCACGTTCTTCCTCGAACCGCTGCGCTGGAACGATCAATTCGGCAAGACGCCCGTCGACGCGGCGGAGCTCGAACTCCTGTTGGCGTTCTGGCGACGGGTCGGCACCGAGATGCGCATCGACGACCTGCCGATGACCTTGGACGACTGGCGAGCCGGGCAGCGTGCCTACGAGGCTCGCCACCTTCGCTTCACGGCACAAGGCCAGCGCCTTGCACAACTGTGCCTGCGCGACGTCGTCAAGCTCACCGTGCCCTTCGGCACGCGGTGGGCGTTTCGCTGCGTGATGCGGGCCACGATGGAGCCCGCGGTGCGCGACGTCCTGCGCCTGCCGCCGGTGCCCGGGTGGGCCACGCGGCTGGTTCGATTCGCGCTGGCGCCGAAGGGGCATGCCCCCGCTTCGTAAAATCCCGGTTTTTCCTCCGGGCCGTCCGCCATGGGCATTTACCGAATCGATGAACTCACCCCCGTCCTGGCCGCCAGCGTCTGGGTGGCCGACACCGCGCAGGTGATCGGCCGGGTGGTGCTGGAAGAGAACGCGAGCGTGTGGTTCGGCGCCGTCCTGCGCGGCGACAACGAAGAGCTGCGCATCGGCGCGGGCAGCAACATCCAGGAAGGCACGGTGGTGCATTCGGACATGGGCTTCCCGGTCACGCTGGGGCGCAACGTCACCGTGGGCCACCAGGCCATGCTGCATGGCTGCACGGTGGGCGACAACTCGCTCATCGGCATCAAGGCGGTGGTGCTCAACGGCGCGAAGATCGGCCGCAACTGCCTCGTGGGCGCCGGCGCGCTCGTGACCGAAGGCAAGGAGTTTCCGGACGGTTCGCTCATCGTCGGCTCGCCGGCCAAGGTGGTGCGCGAGCTGACGCCCGAACAGATCGCCGGCTTGCAGCGAAGCGCGGAACATTACGTCGAGAATGCCCGTCGATTCAAGAACGGCCTGGCCAAGTCGGAGAGCACCTCGTGAGCGAGCTGCACAAGTTCATCTTCGAGGGGCTGCCGGTGCGCGGCATGCTGGTGCGCCTGACCGACAGCTGGAAGGAAGTGCTGAGGCGCCGCGAGAAGGCCGACGATGCCTTCCCGCTGCCGGTGCGGCACCTGATGGGCGAAATGGCCGCGGCAGCCACGCTGATGCAGGCCAACATCAAGTTCAACGGCGCGCTGGTGCTGCAGGTCTTCGGCGACGGGCCGGTCAAGCTGACGGTGGCCGAGGTGCAACCCGACCTCGCCTTCCGCGTCACGGCCAAGGTGGTCGGCGAGGTGCCCGACGCGGCGACGCTCGAGACCATGCTCAACGTGCACGGCAAGGGCCGCTGCGCGATCACGCTGGACCCGAAGGACAAGCTGCCGGGCCAGCAGCCCTACCAGGGCATCGTGCCGCTGTTCGGCGACCATCGCGAGCCGCTGCAGAAGCTGTCCGAGGTGCTGGAGCACTACATGCTGCAATCGGAGCAGCTGGACACCAAGCTCATCCTCGCGGCGAACGAAGAGGTGGCCGCGGGCCTCCTGATCCAGCGGCTGCCGGTGGAAGGCTCAGGCAACCTCGGCGCCGCACGCAACGAGGACGAGATCGGCCTGAACGAGGCCTACAACCGCATCGCGCACCTGGCCGCCACGCTCACGAGCGAGGAGCTGCTGACGCTGGACGCCGACACGGTGCTGCACCGTCTCTTCTGGGAAGAAACCGTGCGGCGCTTCGAGCCGCTGGTGGGCGACGAGGGTCCCCGCTTCGTCTGCAACTGCTCGCGCGAGCGCGTGGGCAGCATGCTCAAGAGCCTGGGGCGCGAGGAGATCGACAGCATCCTCGCGGAGCGCGGCGACGTGGAGATTGCCTGCGACTTCTGCGGCACCAAGTACCACTACGACGCGGTGGACGTGGGCGAGCTGTTCACGCCGGCGACCAAGCAGTCTCCGGGGTCGAGCGGGGTGCATTGAGCCCGATGGCTTGCCGGTAACGCGGGTGCACGCGGAGCGCCCAGGTCCAACCACAGAGCACACGGAGACCACAGAGTGAATGCATTGCTCTGTGGTCTCTGTGTGCTCTGTGGTTCAAATGAAGCCGCGGAGGCTCATGGGATTCTCGGCAGCAAATGCCGCTCGCAGTTGGCGTCGCCGCAGCGTTCGCAGACCCAGCGCCAGGCCGGATTGGCCCGCTCCTCGTCTTCTGAGTCTGGTTCGTCCATCGCGTGGCGGATGGCGAGCAGCGCTGCCTGCAGGCGCTTGTCGCCAGTACCGGCGACCACCGCGAAGGGCAGCTTCGCGCCGACGAGCGCACTGCGGATCAACGCGTCGACCGGCTCGCGCACATGCGGGCCATCGCGCTGCAGGCCATCGGCTTCCCACGGCAGGTCCAGCGCAGTGAGCAGGGTGAGGTCGCATCGGCGATGCGATGCGAGGGCTGGGTCGTAGAGCGAGCGGTCGTTGAACACTGTCTCGCTGTAGACGGCGATCATGAGCGCCGTGGTGTCGGCGATGACGATGTCGGCGCCTGCAGCCGCGAACTCGATGCGCCGGATCTGCTCTTGGGCGATGCCCGCCTGGTCGGCTTGCATCGGTGTGCGGCCACGCGCATCGCAGAACTCTCGGAGATATTCGTTCACCACCACCACGCGGCGCTCCGGCGCGGCAAGTGAGGACTGCAGCTGCGAAGCGAGCGTCGTCTTGCCGGTGCTTTCTGCGCCGAGGAGGCCGATGACGAAGGCACGGGGCATGATCGAAGGACTCTCAGCCGCTCAGGCCGCCAGCCTGCGCCACTCGCGCCAGCCGGCGAAGGACATCAGGAAGAAGATGGCGTAGAGAACGACCGTGAGCCACAGGTGCTTGTAGGCAAAGAGCCCGATGCCCACCGCGTTGACGGCCACCCAGGTCGGCCAGTTCTCGACGTACTTGCGTCCGAGCAGCCATTGGCCGAGGACGCTGGCGGCGGTCGGGAAGGCATCGCCCCAGGCGACGTCGGTGTCGGTGTAGTGCTGGAGGAAGAGGGCGGTGGCGGGGTAGGCGAGGGCGAGCGCGGCGAGGGCGATCCAGCGTCCGCGTTCGCCGAGTTCACGCACCTTCAGGGCATCGCCCGACGCCGTGGTGCCTCGCAGCCATTGCCACCAGCCCCAGCCGGCCACCACGGCGAAGAAGATCTGCAGGCTGGCGTCGCCATAGAGCTTGCTGCTCCAGAAGAGCGCGAAGTACAGCAGCGAGCTGATGATGGCCAGCGGCCAGGCCCAGGCGTTCACCCGGATGTTGAGCACGACCATCACCACCGACAGCACGAAGGCGACGATCTCTAGCCAGGTGACTGGCGCGCCCCAGAGCGTGAATGCAGCCGCGAACAAGGGCTGCATCGCCTGCAGCAGCGCGTCCATGCGGCCGTGCTTACTTGCCGCGCGGGGTCGACACCTGGACGAGGATCTCGTCCGGCTTGACCATGCCGAGCTCGTAGCGCGCCTTCTCCTCGACCATCTCCAGGCCTTCCTTCAGGTCGCGCACTTCGGCGTCCATCTGCGCATTGCGCGCACGGGCCGCCTCGTTGGTGGCCTTCTGCTCGGCGAGCTTGCCCTGCAGCTCCATCACGCGCGGCACGCCACCCTTGCCGAACCAGAGTTCGGCATGCACGAGCCCGATGAGGGCGAGCAGGGCGAGGGTGATGTAGCGCACGCGGTGGAGGAAACGCCAGGATCAGCGCAGGTTGTAGAACGCGCTGCGGCCCGGGTACGAAGCAACGTCGCCGAGGTCTTCCTCGATGCGCAGCAGCTGGTTGTACTTGGCGATGCGGTCGCTGCGGCTGAGCGAGCCGGTCTTGATCTGGCCGGCGTTGGTGCCCACCGCGATGTCGGCGATCGTCGAGTCTTCGGTTTCGCCCGAGCGGTGGCTGATGACGGCGGTGTAGCCCGCACGCTTGGCCATCTCGATGGCCGAGAAGGTCTCGGTCAGCGTGCCGATCTGGTTGATCTTGATGAGGATCGAGTTGGCGATGCGCTTTTCGATGCCTTCCTTCAGGATCTTGGTGTTGGTGACGAAGAGGTCGTCGCCCACCAGCTGCACCTTGGAGCCCAGGCGCTCGGTCAGGTGCTTCCAGCCCGTCCAGTCGCCCTCGTGCATGCCGTCTTCGATGCTGATGATCGGGTACTTGTCGACCCAGGTCGCGAGGATGTCGGTCCACTCCGGCGCGGTGAGCGACAGGCCTTCGGCGCTGAGCTCGTACTTGCCGTCCTTGTAGAACTCGCTGGCCGCGCAATCGAGGCCGATGGCGATCTGCTCGCCGGCCGTGAAGCCTGCCTTGTCGATGGCCTGCAGGATGAGCTGGATGGCCGCTTCGTGGCTCGCCACGCTGGGCGCGAAGCCGCCTTCGTCGCCGACGGCGGTGCTCATGCCCTTGTCGTTGATGATCTTCTTGAGCGCGTGGAAGACCTCGGCACCGTAGCGCACGGCTTCGCGGAAGGTGGGGGCGCCCACCGGGATGATCATCAGCTCTTGCAGGTCGAGGCTGTTGTTGGCGTGCGCGCCGCCGTTGATGACGTTCATCATCGGCACAGGCATCTGCATGCCGCCCGAGCCGCCGAAGTAGCGGTACAGCGGCAGGCCGGATTCTTCAGCGGCGGCGCGGGCCACGGCCATCGAGACGGCGAGCGTCGCGTTGGCGCCCAGGCGGCTCTTGTTCTCGGTGCCGTCCAGGTCGATCAGGGTGCGGTCGAGGAAGGCCTGCTCGGAGGCGTCCAGGCCCAGCACGGCTTCGCTGATCTCGGTGTTGACGTGCTCGACGGCCTTGAGCACGCCCTTGCCGAGGTAGCGGCCCTTGTCGCCGTCGCGCAGCTCGATGGCTTCGCGCGAGCCGGTGGACGCGCCCGAGGGCACGGCCGCGCGGCCCATGGTGCCGGATTCCAGCAGCACGTCGCATTCGATGGTGGGATTGCCGCGGCTGTCGAGGATTTCTCGGCCGACGATGTCAACGATGGCACTCATTTGCTTCTCCGTTCCTGAGTCGATTCTTCAAATCCGGTCCTGCCTGTCGCACCGGGCGGCGTGCATGTTGCCGCCATTTGGTTACGGCAGTTGTTCAATTTCTTGTGGTCACACGCCCTCGACAAGCACCATGTTGAAGTACTCGGTCGCGCCTTGTCGAAGCTGGCGGATCTGGGTGTACTGCGCGTCGTCGTAGAACGCCTTGGCGCGCTCGTAGCTCGGGAAGCGCAGCATGGCGACGCGGTGCGGGTTCCACTCGCCTTCGAGCGTCTCGTGCTTGCCGCCGCGCACGAGGTACTCGCCACCGAAAGCCTGGACGGCCTTGGGGGCCTCGGCCATGTACTGTTTGTAGCGATCGGGGTCGCTGATGTTCATGGTGACGAGCAGGTAACCGTGGGCCATCGGGGGGTGTCCCTTCTTCAGCAGCTGAAGTCGTTCTCGAGCAGCGGTTGCTGCTTGATGACGCGGTCGAGCGCGAGGAGCTGCTCCAGCAGCGCCTTCATGTGCTTGAGCGGCACGGCGTTGGGGCCGTCGCTCAGCGCATTGGCCGGGTCGGGGTGCGTTTCCATGAAGAGGCCCGCCACGCCCACGGCCACCGCGGCGCGCGACAGCACCGGCACGAATTCGCGCTGGCCACCCGAGCTCGTGCCCTGGCCGCCAGGCAGCTGCACCGAATGCGTGGCGTCGAACACCACCGGGGCGCCCGTCTCGCGCATGATGGCCAGCGAGCGCATGTCGCTCACGAGGTTGTTGTAGCCGAAGCTCGCGCCGCGCTCGCAGGCAAGGAAGTTGTCGTCGTTCAGGCCTTTTTCGCGCGCGGCGGCGCGGGCCTTGTCGATGACGTTCTTCATGTCGTGCGGCGCGAGGAACTGGCCCTTCTTGATGTTCACCGGCTTGCCCGACTGGGCCACGGCGCGGATGAAATCGGTCTGGCGGCAGAGGAAGGCCGGCGTCTGCAGCACGTCGACGTATTGCGCGACGGTCGCGATTTCGCTCTCGGAGTGCACGTCGGTCAGCACCGGCACCTTGAGCTCACGCTTGACCTTGGCGAGGATCTCGAGACCCTTTTCCATGCCCGGCCCGCGGAAGGACGTGCCGCTGGAGCGGTTGGCCTTGTCGTAGCTGCTCTTGAAGATGAACGGAATGCCCAGCGCCGAAGTGATTTCCTTCAGCCGCCCGGCCACGTCCATCTGCAACTGCTCGGACTCGACCACGCAGGGGCCGGAAATCAGGAAGAACGGCTTGTCGATGCCGACGTCGAATCCGCACAACTTCATGCTGCACCACCTTGAGTTTTGTCACCCCGGCGAACGCCGGGGTCCATCGTTGCGCGCACCGGCCGATGGATCCCGGCGCGAGCGAAGCGAGGCCTGTCCTGAGCCTGTCGAAGGGCCGGGATGACAGGCTGCGGGGAGGTACGAGCCAAGGTCATGCCGCCACCTTCTGCTGACGCTCCGACTGATGCTTGAGCGCCGATTGAATGAACGACTTGAACAGCGGATGACCGCCCCAGGGTGTGGACTTGAACTCGGGGTGGAACTGCACGCCCATGAACCACGGGTGCACGGTGCGCGGCAGCTCGACGATCTCGGTCAGCTTCTCGCGCTGCGTGAGCGCGGAAATGACGAGCCCTGCGTCGCTCAGCTTGTCGAGGTAGTTGACGTTGGCTTCATACCGGTGGCGATGCCGCTCGGTCACCACGTCGCCGTAGATCTCGTGCGCGAGCGTTCCGGGCTTCACGTCCGACGACTGCGCGCCCAGGCGCATCGTGCCGCCCAGGTCGGACTGCGCATTGCGCTTCTGGATGGAGCCGTCGGCGTCCTGCCATTCCTCGATCAGCGCGATCACCGGATGCGGCGTCTCGGGCTCGAACTCGGTGCTGTTGGCATTGGCCAGGCCTGCCTTGTGGCGCGCGTACTCGATGGTCGCGACCTGCATGCCCAGGCAGATGCCGAGGTAGGGCACCTTGTTCTCGCGGGCGTACTGGGCGGTGAGGATCTTGCCTTCCACGCCGCGCTTGCCGAAGCCGCCGGGCACCAGCAGCGCGTCGTAGCGGTCGAGCTGCTTGACGTTCTCGGGCGTGAGCGTCTCGGAATCGACGTACTCGATGTTCACCCGCGCGTGGTTGTGGATGCCGGCGTGGCGCAGCGCCTCGTTGAGCGACTTGTACGAATCCGACAGGTCGGTGTATTTGCCGCACATGCCGATGGTGACTTCGCGTTGCGGATGTTCCACCTCGCTCACGAGCTCGTCCCAGCGCTTGAGGTTGGCCGGCGGCGTGTTGATGCGCAGCTTGTCGCAGATGAGCCCGTCCAGCCCCTGCTCGTGCAGCATGCGCGGCACCTTGTAGATGGTGTCGGCGTCCCACACCGAGATCACGCCCCACTCGGGCACGTTGGTGAAGAGCGAGATCTTCTCGCGCTCTTCCTCGGGGATGCGGCGGTCGGCGCGGCACAGCAGCGCGTCGGGCTGGATGCCGATCTCGCGCATCTTCTGCACGGTGTGCTGCGTGGGCTTGGTCTTGAGCTCGCCGGCGGCGGCGATCCAGGGCACGTAGGTCAGGTGCACGAAGGCGCAGCTGTTGGGCCCAAGGCGCAGGCTCATCTGGCGCACGGCTTCGAGGAAGGGCAGGGACTCGATGTCACCCACCGTGCCGCCGATCTCGACGATGGCGACATCGACCGCGTGGTCGGTGCCGATGCCCGCGCCGCGCTTGACGAATTCCTGGATCTCGTTGGTGACGTGCGGGATGACCTGCACCGTCTTGCCGAGGTAATCGCCGCGGCGCTCCTTCTCGAGCACGCTCTTGTAGATCTGGCCGGTGGTGAAGTTGTTGGACTTCCGCATCCGGGTGGTGATGAAGCGCTCGTAGTGGCCGAGGTCCAGGTCGGTCTCGGCGCCGTCGTCGGTGACGAAGACCTCGCCGTGCTGGAAGGGCGACATCGTGCCCGGGTCCACGTTGAGGTACGGGTCGAGCTTGATGAGGGTGACTTTGAGGCCGCGCGATTCGAGGATCGCTGCAAGAGATGCAGCCGCGATGCCCTTGCCCAGCGAGGACACCACACCGCCGGTGACAAAGACGAACTTGGTCATTGCATGCAGCACGCGGAAGTGCTGTGGTGGTAAAGCGCGATTATAGGTGTGTCGCGGGCGCGACCCGCCGGCTCAGATGTGTCTCAGATGTTCTTCTCGCCCGGATGGGTGATCTTCTTCATCGGCTCGTAGCGCGGCGACTCGGGGCGCAGCGGGAACTGCGTCTGGCCGCCGTTCCACTGCGGGTCCTCGATGTCCTCGAACACCTGGCGCAGCTTCTGGCCCCAGGTGGTGCGGATCATCTGGAAGTACGGGTTCTTGTCGTCGATGCAGACGATCTGGTTGCTGTGCAGGGCACCGGCGTCGTAGACCAGCAAATCCAGCGGCAACCCGACCGACAGGTTGGACTTCAGCGTCGAGTCCATGGACACCAGCGCGCACTTGGACGCCTCGTCCAGCGGCGTCTGCGGGGTGATCATGCGGTCGAGCACCGGCTTGCCGTACTTCGATTCGCCGATCTGGAAGTAGCAGGTCTCGCGCGTGGCCTCGATGAAGTTGCCGGCCGAATAGACGAGGAACAGGCGCATCGCCTCCTTGCCGATCTGCCCGCCGAAGATGAACGACGCGTTGAACTCGATTCCCGTCTGCTTGAGCGACGGGCCGTCCTGGTCGTAGACCCGTCGCACCGCGCTGCCGAGCACGCGCACCGCGTCGAACATGCTGGTGGCGTTCCAGATGGTGGTGGGCACGCCGGTGCCGTTGTCCAGCTTCTCGACCTGCAGGATCTCGCGCACCGACTGGCTGATGGACAGGTTGCCGGCCGACAGCAGCACCATGAAGCGGTCGGCGGGCCGCTCGTAGACCATCATCTTGCGGAAGGTGCTGATCTGGTCGAGCCCGGCATTGGTGCGCGAGTCGGAAAGGAACACGAGGCCGGCATCGAGCTTGATGCCCACGCAGTAGGTCATGGCAACACCTGGGAAATCGGGGAGTCGCCCATTCTCGCCGGTGAACGACGTTCAGCGCGGCTTCGGCTTCGCCCGGTTCATGCCACCGCCATCGAACCAGATCTCGTCGCGGTTTGCCGTGGTGCAGAAGGCAACTCGCTCGACGCGGCCGCTGTCGTAGTGCAGTTCGAGCGTGTAGCCGTCGAGCCGGTAGGTGCCTGAGCGGTCCGGCAGGGTGCTCGGCCGCTTGCGCGACGAGCCGCCGCCGAAGTTGCCTCCGCCCACGGTGGACGAGCTGCTGTCGTCGTCATGCACCACCGAGCCGCCAACGGCTGTACCCGCGGCCGTCGAGCCTGCGCCGCCGACGATGCTGCCGCCCGAGCTCTTGCTGAAGCGGCCGTTGCCGTCGAAGCTCACGGCCCAATGCGATTGCGACACCGACCACATCGTGCTGTAGGCCGAGCTGCCCTCCCACGTGCCCTCGAGCTTCTCGTCGCGGCGGGCGGGCTGGCGGGCCGACTTCGCGTCGAGTTTCTTGGATGAACCGTCGGCGGATACAAGGGAGTAGCTCGCGCCGGTCCGTGTCCAGCGCCCCCATTCCTTTGGCTCGCCGGCGCGCGAGGCGGCGGCGTCGAAGTCCTCCAGCGCGACCGGCGGCAGGCCGTCGCGCCAGCTGCCGTCCTTGAGCAGGAGGAAGTAGTAACTACGGACCTGCATGGTCATGCCGGCCTGCTCGTTGCGCCACTCGTACAGGATGGCTTCGATGTCGCCGGGCTTGAGGCCCGTGCCCGGCGCCTTGACGTAGGCGAAGGGCGGTGGCGCCGCGGGCTTGGCGCGCTCGGTCCGCACACCCTGGGACTTGGCCGGCGCGGTGGCGCGCGCGCCATCGGCAGTCTCGGCCGCCGACTGCGTCGTGGTGCCCGTGCAGGCCGCCACGAAGATCGAGACGAGGCCGCCGACGGTCTGATGCACGTACTGCCGGTCGCTGGACAGCAACGATTCCGCATACACCAGCCCGCCGCTTGGGCGCTTGCATCCCAAGCGCATCAGCGCGACGGGGCGGCCGCGGTCGTCCGCGCCTTCGCCGGTGGTCATCACCATGCCGGGGCGGAATTCCTCGACCGGCTCGAAGCGGCTTTGCGTGACGCCGGCCATGCGCGCAGCTGTCTTGCGCCGGAACCAGCTCTCCAGTGTCGCGGCGCTGTTTTCCTCGGGGAAGACTCGCAGCTCGCCGCTCATGGTGCCCTCGGCGTGGCGATAGGTCCGAACGCCGTCGGCGTTGGCATCCGCCAGCCACCCGGCGGGCGAGGCGACGGCGGCTGCAATCAGCCACGCGGCGGCGAAGGCGCCGGCTGAAACGCGGCGGATGAATCGCATTGGGGTCTCCCTGATTGAACGCCGCCGCAGCGGTAGCGCGCAGAGGGTAGCGGCGGCTCCTTCAAGGGGGAACCCCTAGGCTGAAGTCGGTGGCAAGCCTTCGGGGGGGGCGACCCGGCCTACCGGCGACAGGCACCCGCGTCCCGTCGCTCGCCCGGCTCTACTCGCCGCCGAGCGTCGGCGGCTGCGTCAGGTCAGCGTCCACGTTCATCAGCACGCTGGCGAGCGACAGCGCCCGCCACAGCGGCACGGGCATCGCGAGGATGGCTTCGGGTGATTTCGCCTGCGCGACCCAGGCGCCGATCTCGGCGTGCTGATCGGCACTCAGCAGGTGGCGGCGCCGCATCTCGTTCAGGGTTTCCATCTCGGGCCTTTCAGTACAGCGGGTTCGAGGGAAGGTCTTGCAAGAAGCGATCCATGGAGCAGACCGTGATCGCCGCGAGAAGTTCTCGGGCCACTCAGCCTACAGGTTCTTCAGCCGGTACAGGGCGTCCAGCGCTTCCTTGGGCGTGAGCTGGTCGGGGTCGATTTTTGACAGCGCCGCCTCCATCGCCGAGGGCTCGCGCTCGGGCAAGGCCGCGGGAGGCGCGAAGAGGTCGATCTGCGCATCGCTCGCACGCTGCTGCGTCTCCAGTGCCTCGAGCGTCGCGCGGGCCTGCCGCACGAGCGACGCAGGCATGCCCGCCAGGCGCGCGACCTGCACGCCGTAGCTGCGGCTCGCGGGGCCGGGCTGGATGTCGTGCAGGAAGACGATGTCGTCGCCGCTCTCGGCAGCCGACACGTGCACGTTGAGCGCGCGGTCGTGCTTCTTCGGGAACTCGGTGAGTTCGAAGTAGTGCGTCGCGAAGAGCGTGAACGACCTGTTCCTGTCGTGCAGGTGGCTCGCGATGGCGCCCGCGAGTGCGAGCCCGTCGAAGGTGGACGTGCCGCGCCCGATCTCGTCCATCAGCACCAGCGAGTGCTCGGTCGCGCCGTGCAGGATGGCGGCGGCTTCCGTCATCTCCAGCATGAAGGTCGACTGCGCGTTCGCGAGGTCGTCCGCCGCGCCGATGCGGGTGTGGATGGCGTCGATGGGCCCGAGCCGGCAGGCCTTGGCCGGCACGAAGGAGCCCATGGCCGCGAGCAGCGTGATGAGCGCCACCTGCCGCATGAAGGTGCTCTTGCCGCCCATGTTCGGGCCGGTGATGACGAGCATCTTGCGCGTGGCGTCGAGCCGGCAGTCGTTGGGCATGAAGTTGCCGCCGCCGGTTTCCTGCAGGCGCGCCTCCACCACCGGATGGCGGCCGGCCTCGATGGTGATGCACGGCTCCTTCACGAACTGCGGCCGCGTCCAGTTGAGCGTGAGGGCGCGTTCGGCGAGCGACGCCAACGCGTCCAGGCTCGCGAGCGCGCGGGCGAGGCCGGAGAGTTCGTCCAGGTGTGTCTGCAACTGGTCGATCACCTGGTCGTACAGCAGCTTCTCGCGCGCCAGCGCCCGGTCTTGCGCGGACAACGCCTTGTCCTCGAAAGCCTTCAGCTCGGGCGTGATGTAGCGCTCGGCGTTCTTCAGCGTCTGCCGGCGCTGGTAGTCCATCGGCACCTTGTCGACCTGGCCTTGAGTCACCTCGATGTAGAAGCCGTGCACGCGGTTGAACTGCACGCGCAGGTTGGCGATGCCGGTGCGCTGGCGCTCGCGGGTTTCGAGATCGAGCAGGAAGGCGTCGCAGTTCTGGCTGATGCCACGAAGCTCGTCGAGCTGCGCATCGAAGCCGGTGGCGATCACGCCGCCATCGCGCAGCAGCACCGCGGGTTCGTCCGCGATGGCGGCCTCGAGCAGGGTGACGATGTCGGCGGATGGGTTCATCGCCTGGCCGAGCATGTCCAGCAGCACGGCAGCGTTCGCCGGCACCAGGCGGCGCAGCGAGGGCAGGCCTTGCAGGGTCGCGCGCAGCCCGGTCAGCTCGCGCGGACGCACCTGCCGCAAGGCGATGCGCGCAGTGATGCGCTCGACGTCGCTCACGCCGCGCAAGGCGTCGCGCACGGTATTGACGCCGTGTTCCATCAGCACGGCGAGCACGTCGTGCCGCTGTGACGCGACGGTTCGTTCGCGCAGCGGATGCGTGAGCCAGTGGCGCAGGGTGCGGCTGCCCATGCCGGTGCGGCAGGTGTCCAGCAGCGACAGCAGCGTGGGCGAATCTTCGCCGCGCAGCGTCTGCGTGAGTTCGAGGTTGCGGTGAGTGAGCGGCGGCAGGTCCAGCAGTTCGCTGGCGCGCTCCACTTGCAGGTGCCGCACGTGAGCGAGGGCCTGGCCTTGGGTATGTTCGGCGTAGCTCAGCAGCGCAGCCGCTGCGGCTTGGGCGCTGGGCAGGTCTTGCGCGTTGAAGCCGGCGAGGCTGGCCACGCGCAACTGCTCGCACAGCTTGCGGGTGCCGAGCGCTGCGTCGAACTGCCATGACGGGCGGTGGGTGATGGTGGTGCGCGATTGCAGCAGCGCTTTGGGCACCTGGTCGCGATCGACCAGCACTTCGGCCGCGTTCAGCCGCGAGAGCCAGCCGGCGAGCTGGCGCTCGTCGCATTCGGTCATGCCGAGCTGGCCGCTCGTGAGTCCGAGCCAGGCGATCCCGTGCGTGGTCACGCCGCGGTGCGTGGTGCTGGACATGGCCAGCAACAGCGAATCGCTCTTGTCGGCGAGCAGCTCGGTGTCGGTGACGGTGCCGGGCGTGACCACCCGCACCACCTTGCGCTCGACCGGCCCCTTGGACGAGCCGACGTCGCCCACCTGTTCGCAGATGGCCACGGCCTCGCCGAGCTTGATCAGCTTGGCGAGGTAGCTTTCCACCGCATGCACCGGCACGCCGGCCATCACCACCGGCTCGCCGGCGCTTTGACCGCGCGTGGTGAGCGTGATGTCCAGCAGCTTGTTGCCGCGCCGCGCGTCGTCGAAGAACAGCTCGTAGAAATCGCCCATGCGATAGAACACGAGCGTGTCGGGGTGCTCGGCCTTGATGCGCAGGTACTGCTGCATCATGGGCGTGTGGGCGCTCAGGTCCACGACGGGCGGAACCTCGGACGAGACAGCGGGCGGAAGCGTGGTCACCGGCGTGGCCTCTCAGAAGGGGGCGCCGTCCTTGTTGGGCATGTCGGCCTTCTTGATGCGCACCGCGCCCTTCTTCTTCGGCACTTCCGCCACTGCGGGCTCCTGCGTCGCGATCAGCGCCTGCTCGGGGGTGAGGCCCAGCGTCCCTTCGACGGGAGCTGCCGTGCCGGCGTCATCGGCCTTGATGACGCGGGTGTAGGGCGAGAGGATCTGCACCAGCTGGCCGTAGATCTTCGGGTTGCCCGCGACGACTTCGCGCTGGTAGAGGTAGTCGGCCTCGCCGGTGAAGTTGCCGATCAGCCCGCCCGCCTCGGTGATCATCAGCGAGCCGGCGGCGATGTCCCAGGGGTTGAGGCCTGTCTCGAAGAAGCCGTCGTAGTAGCCGGCCGCCACGTAGCACAGGTCCAGCGCGGCGGCGCCCGGGCGGCGCAGGCCGGCGCAGTTCTGCATCACGGCTTCGAACATCTGCACGTAGCGCTTGAAGTTGTCGCCCTTGCGGAACGGAAAGCCCGTGCCCACCAGCGACTCCTGCATGCGGGTGCGCTTGGACACGCGCAGGCGCTTGTCGTTCAGGAAGGCGCCGCGGCCCTTGGAGGCGTAGAAGAGGTCGTTGCGCGTCGGGTCGTACACCACGGCCTGCTGCACCTGGCCCTTGAAGGCGAGTGCGATGGATACCGCATACACCGGGAAGCCGTGAATGAAGTTGGTGGTGCCGTCCAGCGGGTCGATGATCCAGACGTAATCGCTGTCGCGCGCGCCATGCTCTCGGCCCGATTCTTCGGCCAGGATGCCGTGGCCCGGGTAGGCCTGCAGCAGTACTTCGATGATGGCCTGTTCGGCGGCCTGGTCGACCTCGGTGACGAAGTCGTTGGGGGACTTGGTGTTGACCTTCAGCAGGTCGAGGTCCAGCGATGCCCGGTTGATGATGGCTCCCGCCGCGCGTGCCGCTTTGATGGCGATGTTGAGCATGGGATGAAGCGCTTGCGACATGGGGCAACCTTGGAAGTCGTGGACTGGCGGGGAGGAAAGAGCGGGTGCGCGAAGGCGGCGAGGAGTGCCGCTGCGGATAATCGCGATTTTAACCGGCGCTCCGTGACCGTGGCTGACCCGACCCGATTCATATTGCTCAACACCAGCCACCCCGGCAACGTCGGGGCGGCGGCGCGGGCGATGAAGGTGATGGGCTTTTCCGACCTGATGCTGGTGGCGCCGCGTTACGACGACGTGCTCACGCATGCCGACACGCTCGCGATGGCCAGCGGCGCGACGGACGTCCTCGAGCGTGCACGCGTGGTGGCGACGCTGGACGAAGCGCTGGACGGCGTGAGCTACCTCTGCGCCACCGCCATGACGCCGCGCGATTTCGGCCCGGCCACCCATGCGCCGCGCGAGCTGTTCGACACGCTGGCGCGCACGCCGCACACCGTGGCTTTTCTCTTCGGCTCCGAGCGCTTCGGCATGAGCAACGACGACGTCTACCGCTGCCACGCTTGCCTGAGCATCCCGACGCACCCGGACTACGGCTCGCTCAACCTCTCGCAGGCGGTGCAGCTCATCGCCTACGACTGGCGCCAGGCGCTGGGCGGCTTCGCGGTGCAGCCGCGGACCAAGGACCCCCACCTGGCCGACGCGGCGGCGGTGCAGGGCGTGCTCGATCACTGGGAAGAAGCGCTGGTCGCCAACGGCTTTCTCGACCCGCAGGCTCCCAAGAAGCTCATGCCGCGGCTGAACCAGCTGTTCAACCGCGCCCAGCTCACGCGCGAGGAGGTGCACATCCTGCGCGGCATCGCGCGCTTCATGGGCAGGAGCGGGCCGTCCGAATGACCGTCGGTTGGGCCGGCGCACGTGGTGCCGGTTCGGGTCGCACCCAGGCAACCGAAAGACCGCGACGAGCGGGATGGATGCCCGGCCAGTAAACTTTGCAGCCCACTTCAGCGAGCTGACATGTTCGAGCGCCTACGAGAAGACATCGCCTGCATCATGGAGCGCGACCCTGCGGCGCGTTCCACGTGGGAGGTGTTGACTTGTTATCCGGGCCTGCATGCGCTGATGTTCCACCGCTGGGCGCACGCCTGCTGGACGGGTGGCTGGCACTGGCCGGCGCGCTTCATCTCGCACCTGTCGCGCTGGCTCACGGGCATCGAGATCCACCCGGGCGCAACGGTCGGCCGACGGGTGTTCATCGATCACGGCATGGGCATCGTCGTCGGCGAGACGGCGGAGATCGGCGATGAATGCACGATCTACCAGGGCGTGACGCTGGGCGGCACCTCGCTGTACAAGGGCACCAAGCGGCATCCCACCTTGGGACGTGGCGTGGTGGTGAGCGCCGGCGCGAAGGTGCTGGGCGGCTTCACGGTGGGCGATGGTGCGCGGGTCGGGGCCAACGCGGTCTTGCTCAAGCCGGTGCCGGCCGGGGCGACGGCGGTCGGCATCCCGGCACGCATCATCGAAGCCAAGGAAGAGACGCCCGAGGAGCAGACCAAGCGCAAGTTCTCGGCCTACGGCGTGACGCTGGGCGACGACCCGGTGGCGCAGGCGATGAAGAACATCATCGACCACACGGCGGGGCATGAGCACCAGATCGCGCTGCTGTGGCAGGCGATCGAGAAGCTGTCGAAGGCGAAGACGGACGATTGCGTGCCGAGTGATGCGCAGAAGCTCGAGGACTTCGACGCGGATCACTTGAAGCAGTTGATGCGCTAGGGCGCTGGGCTCCGCGAACTCCCGGATCTGGGGCCGCGACCTGCGCTTCAGATCGACTCGAGGCAGCGCTTCGAGGCGCTGCAGCTACCTGCCCAATAGCAGTTGATTGCTGATCCCAGTTGTCAGCATTATTGGGGGTGCCTCGGTGGAGCCCTTGCTGCTATTCTGGCGCGCCTGTTTGGCAGGTCGGGGAGGGTTGCATGACAAAGCGCAGTCTGGCGTTCTTCATCGTGCTGGGGATCGTGGCGCTCGCGATTGGCATTTGGCTGCAGCCGGAGCGGGCGGTGTCCGGAGTTCAGACCAAAGGCGATGGCATCACCTCGGCTGCTGCTTTGGTATCCATCGCGTCGCTTGCGACGGCGGCTGTATCGCTTGTGACCGCCGTGGTCGGCCTGGTCAAGACCGTGGTCGAAGCAAGAAAAGCCAAATGAGGCCGGCCACGATGCGACTCGCGGCGTGGATGTTTGCGAGCGTACTTCTCGCCTCTTGGCATCCTGCGGGCGCGGTGGGCATCGACCAAGCGTTTGAGGTGCACGCGAAGAATCCCCAGTGGGTGCAGCAGTTCCGCAGCCTGTTCGGCAAAGGGCGGTCTTACGCCGTCGTCATCGGAATCTCGGAGTACAGCGGAACGAACCACGACAACTTCGATCGATTGCGGACGGCGAATGATGCAAAACGGATGCGCGAATTTCTTCTGGAGAAGGCCGGCTTCGACTATGTCTACGTCCTGACTGAGGAGAAAGCGACCAAGGAGCGCATCACTCAGTTGATGGAAGATCAAATGCCGAGGCTCATCGGCGAGAACGATAGATTCCTCTTCTATTGGTCGGGCCACGGGGTCTCGCGTGTGCTGCCCTCCGGCAATGGCGGGCAGCTTGGCTACCTTCCGCTGATCGCGTCCAAGCGCGGCGCCTACAGCAGCATGATCAGCATGAGCGAGATCCGCCACTGGGACGAATACCTGGGTGCGCGTCAAACGCTCTACGTGCTGGATGCCTGTCTCAGCGGTCTCGCAGGAGTGCAGCGGAAGGCGGCCGACCGCAGTTTGACGCTTGCCCAGTTGAATCGCCCATCTCGGCAGATGATCACGGCGGGAAGTGCGTCGGATGAGTCGTTGGTGGTCGACACGCTGGACGGCAGCCTTTTCACGTGGGCATTCATTGAGGGCGCCTCCGGCAAGGCCGCGAGGAGCGCAAGCAGCGTGGTGAGCGTCGAGGGTGACCTGCTCGGATATGTGCGGGATGTCATCGCAGACCAGAAAGCGCGCGTGGGCATGGGGAAACATCCTCTCACGCCGCAAATCATGCAATTACGGGTCAACGCGGGTGACTTCTTTTTCCTGCCGTCGGCGGAGTCGGCCGGTCCGCGCTCACTTGCGAACGGCATCTCGGCGAGTACGCAGGTGGCGACGAAAGGTGCAGGTGCGCCAGCGCCCACGCAACAGGTCGCGCGCGGCCTGTTGCCGCGGATCGGCGGTGCTGCTGTCTTCAGCCCCTACCTGAATGCGACTTTCCTCGTTGATGCCAACCTGCCGGCGCGCTACACGCTGGGGGTGCCCAACATCACTGCCGATGGGCGAATGCATTGGGCCGATGCGAAGGCCTGGGTCACGCGTCTCAACGAGTGCCGCTACCTGGGTTACGACGACTGGAGGCTGCCCGTCGTGGTTCCCATCAACGATTCCGACCTCCGCGGAGCCAACCCGGCCAATCCGACCGCCGCGTACGACGGCTCAAGCGATTTTGGCCCCAATGTGGGAGCGCCGGGCACCGAGCACTACGGCGAAGTCAAGAGCGAGCTGCCTCATCTCTTCTTCAACGAACTCGGCAATGAATCGCTCCTGGAGATCGATGGGCAAGCGCGAAGAACTGGGCGGCAGTTCAAGGCGGGGGTGTTCGTCAACCTGAAGCGTGGCCAGTACTGGACCGGTACCGAGTATGGCAACGGCGCGATGGATTTTGACTTTGACGAAGGCACCCAATATGCGCACACCAGAGACAACACGATGCGAGTGCTGGTCGCGAGAAGCGGCGACAGCACGCTGGGCCGGCTGACCAGCGGCCGAGGGATGGGTTGCCCGAGCGACTAGTGTCGTGAGTTAGAAATTCGCCGACAAAATCTCTCGATGCTGGCGAGGATGTCGTCGGCGGACTTGGCCCAAACAAACGGCTTGGGGTTGGCGTTGTGAATGTCCAGGTATTGCCG
>Ga0068867_100000816_pt1 | contig 21045 bp, 25 predicted proteins | sample KBSMisM32_FD_65649 | JGI IMG/M metagenome (GOLD analysis project Ga0068867, IMG submission 65649) | Miscanthus rhizosphere microbial communities from Kellogg Biological Station, Michigan, USA - KBS Miscanthus M3-2 | ecosystem: Host-associated > Plants > Roots > Rhizosphere > Soil ...
CGGCGCATAGCATGCGATGATCCCGCCTGGGATTTCTACTAGGCCGCGCGAAGAATGCGGCAAGTATCGGCGACTAAGGGGAGGCTCGATTGCAACTGACCGACAAGCACCGGGAGTATTGGCATAAGAACCTGGTGATCACCGCGATCCTGATGGTGGTCTGGTTCATCGCCACATTCGTCGAAGGCTGGTACGCGAGGGAGCTGAACAGCGTCACGTTCCTCGGCTTCCCGCTCGGCTTTTACATGTCCGCGCAGGGCTCGCTGATCATCTACGTGGTGATCATCTTCATCTACGCGCGCTATATGAACAACCTCGACAAGGTGTACGGGGTGCACGAGGGAGACGACGAATGAGCGCGGTCATGTCGGAAAACAGAGCGTTCCTGCTCCAGCTGCGCAAGTACTACGGCATCTATACCGGCGGCTTCATCGCCTTCGTGATCGCGCTGGCGATCGCCGAGCAGATGGGCATGTCCCGGCAGTGGATCGGTTACTGGTTCCTCTTCGCCACCATCGCGCTGTACGCGGTCATCGGCATCATGAGCCGCACGGTCGATGCCGCGGAGTACTACGTCGCGGGAAGGCGCGTGCCCGCGTTCTTCAACGGCATGGCGACCGGCGCGGACTGGATGAGCGCGGCCTCCTTCATCGGCATGGCCGGCACGCTCTACCTCTCGGGCTTCGACGGGCTGTCGTTCGTCATGGGCTGGACCGGCGGCTACGTGCTGGTGGCGCTGTTCCTCGCGCCCTACCTGCGCAAGTTCGGCCAGTTCACCATTCCGGACTTCCTCGGCGCGCGCTACGGCGGCAACATCGTGCGCAGCATCGGCATCTTCGCCGCCATCTTGTGCTCGTTCACCTACGTGGTGGCGCAGATCTACGGCGTCGGCATCATTACCAGCCGCTTCACCGGCCTCGAGTTCGGGGTCGGCGTGTTCGTCGGCCTGGGCGGCATCCTGGTGTGCTCGTTCCTCGGCGGCATGCGCGCGGTCACCTGGACGCAGGTCGCGCAGTACATCATCCTGATCATCGCGTACCTGACGCCGGTGGTCTGGCTGGGCATCAAGCACACCGGCATCCCGGTCCCGCAGATCGCCTACGGCGCCGTGCTGCAGAAGGTCGCCCAGCTCGAGAAGAAGATCACCGACGATCCGAAGGAGAAGGAGTCGCGCGCACTGGCCAAGGCCGCGGCCGATGAGGCCAAGGCGGCGCCCAAGGACATCGCCAAGGCGACCGCCGCGCGCAAGGAGCTGCTGGACAAGAAGCTCGCGGAAGCCAAGGCGAGCAACCAGCCGCCCCACGTGATCAAGTCCATCGAGGACGCGATCGGCTACTGGCCGTCGGACACGACCAAGGCGGCGGGCTTCTTCGCCGGCCGCGCCAACCTCGCAGCCAACGCCGCGCCTCCGCGCGCGCATGCGGAGCCGTTCCCCGGCAAGGACGAGGCGGCGCGCGACGCTGCGCGGCGCAACTTCCTGGGCATCGTGTTCTGCATGATGTTCGGCACCGCAGCACTGCCGCACATCCTGATGCGCTACTACACGACGCCGAGCGTGCGCCAGGCTCGTACCTCGGTGTTCTGGTCGCTGTTCTTCATCTTCCTGCTGTACTTCACCGCGCCGTGCCTTGCGGTACTCGCCAAGTACGACGTCTACTCGAACCTGGTGGGCAGCCGGTATTCGGATCTGCCGGCATGGGCGGCGGCCTGGCGACTGGTGGATCCAACGCTACTGACCATCACGGATCTCAACTTCGACGGCATCGTGCAGCTGGCGGAGATCGCGATCGGCGGCGACATCATCGTGCTCGCCACGCCGGAGATCGCGGGACTGCCGTACGTGGTCTCGGGCCTGGTGGCGGCGGGCGGCCTGGCGGCGGCGCTCTCCACCGCGGACGGGCTGCTGCTGACGATCGCCAACGCGCTCGGCCACGACCTGTACTACAAGATGATCGCGCCCACTGCGCCGACGGCGCGCCGCGTCGCAGTATCCAAGGCGCTGCTGCTGATCGTCGCCATCGTCGCGGCCTGGGTGACGTCGTACAAGCCGGGGAACATCCTGTTCCTGGTCGGTGCGGCGTTCTCGCTCGCGGCGTCGGCGTTCTTCCCGGCGCTGGTGCTCGGCGTGTTCTGGAAGCGCGCCAACAAGTGGGGCGCCATCTGCGGCATGGTGGCCGGCCTGGGCATCTGCATGTACTACATGTCGGTGACCTATCCGTTCTTCCGCGACCTGCTGGGTGTGACGCAACCGATCGCCTCCTACCAGTGGTGGAACATGAACGCGATTTCGGCCGGCGTGTTCGGCGTGCCGGTGGGCCTGCTGACGATCTGGATCGTCAGCCTGCTCACGCCCGCGCCGGAGCGGCAGGTGCAGGAGCTGGTCGACCATGTGCGCTACCCTGTGCTCTCGGGCGACATCGAGACGCGAGGCACCTGAGCGGACCGCACTCAAGTCCGATAAAGCCCGCGTCAAGCGGGCTTTATTTTTTATGCAGATCGAACTGCTGCTGGTCGTGATGCTGAAGGCGCTGGCCGAGCTCGCCTTCCTGTTCCTGCTCGGGCGCGGCCTGCTCTACGTGCTCGCGGGGCGCAAGCGCGAGGGCAACCTGTTCTACCAGGTGTTCTGCATCGTCACCAACCCGGTGCTGCGCGCGGCGCGCTGGCTCACGCCGCGCATGGTGCTCGACAACCACATCCCGTTCGTCGCGGCGGTGCTGGTCGCCTGGCTCTGGCTGGCGATCGTGCTCTGGGCGCTGCCGGCGATGTGCTCTTCCGGCAACTACGACTGCAGCGCGCTGATCGAGCGCAAGCGATGAGGGAAGAATGAGCGAGCCGTGGCGCGAGCGGCTGCTGTATGGGTGGGCGCAGACGCTGCTGTTCTTCGGCGCCAGCCGGCGGGCGTTGCCCGTGCTGCAGGAAGTCGTTGCCCTCAACCCCGCGCGCCACGAAGCCTGGAACGTGCTCGGCTACCTGCATGCGCAGAACGGCGAGCTTGGCCCCGCGGTCGCGGCCTTCGACCGGGCGCTCGCCGGCGAGCCGGACGACGCCGCGCTCGCGTTCAACGCCGGCTTTACTCTGCAGCGCGCCGGGGAACACAAACGCGCGATGACGCTGATGGAGCGCGTCATCGCGCTCGATCCGACGTTCGACCGCGCGTGGTACGGCCTCGGGCTCTCGCTCGCGCACGACGCGCGCTACGAAGAGGCGGCGCTCAAGTTCCGCGAAGCCGCGCGCCTGCAGCCGCTCAACCCGTACGCCGGCTATCACCTCGCCGCGGTGCTGCACCGGCTCGGCCGGCGCGAGGAGGTGCTGGCGGAATACGAGCGTGTAAAGGGATTCGACCCCAAGATTTCAGCGCTGATGCGGCGCGACTTCGAGATCAGGGACGGCTAGTCGAGCAGGCGCCACTCGTGCTCGCACTTGCGGCAGCGCGCGGTGGACGCCGAGATCAGCTTGAAGCGCCCGTAGGCGCCGCACGTCGAGCACGTCGCGCGCTCGCCGACGCTCTCGGCTTCCCAGAGGATCCGCTGGTAGCGGAACATGCCGTAGACGCAGATCACCAGGGCGACTGCCACCAGGCACACGTACGCCAGCAGCCGCGCCGCCGAGCCGCGGAACGTCAGCTCTTCCATGCAAGTCGCGACCAGGATCATGCAGATGAAGCCCGACACGAACCAGGCGTGCGCCTCGATCAGGCGCCGCTCGTACCAGCGGGAGAATCCGAGGCGCCTGATGCTGTCGGCTGGCTCCACGACTCCGTAATGTAGACCAGGCCGGGATCGAGGAATAGCTCGCGCGGGCCGATGCGCTCGCGCAGGCGCTCCTCGATGACGCGGTCGAAGCGGTAGTTCATGCCCTTGAAGCGCACGCTGCCCCAGATCGGGCGGCCGCGGTACTCGCCGACCGGCGCCGAGTGCCCCTGCAGCGCGCGCTCGGAGACGATGATGACGCCGTGCCCGCGCAGATAGGCGGCTTCGTCGAGCCGGTCGAGCTCGCGCAGCACGATCCAGCGCACCGGCAGCGCGAGGCAGAGGAACACGGCGAGGGCCTCGAGGGCCATGCGGCTAATCTACGCCGCGGTGGGTTGCGGAAAAACTCGCAGAACTACGTGAAACGGTCTACGCCGAGTCGGGCTGCCCGGCTTCCTTCGACGGCGGCTTGCCGCCGCCGAACTGCGCCCAGGCGATGCCGCCCATGGTGACCGCGGCGCCGGTGATCTTGAGCCAGGTGAAGGTCTCGCCCAGGCTGAGCCACGCCACGATGCCGGCGATCGGCGGCGTCAGGTAGGCGAACGGGGCCGAGCGCGCGATGCCGCGCACACTGTTCACCCAGGTCCACATCAGCCAGCCGAAGAAGTTGGCGCCGATCACGCCCCAGACGATGCCGAGCCATACCGAGGCCGGCAACGCCGCCATGGGTGCTTTTACGAAACTATGAAAAGTGAACAGCACGATGAACGGCGCCGAGAAGAACAGCGTATACGACAGCACGATGAGCGGACCGTAGCGCTTGGCGAGCGGCTGCACGAGCACCGTGTAGAGCGCGAACAGGAACGCCGCGACCAGCAGCAGCAGGTCGCCGGCGCCGGCGCCCGACAGGCCGCGCGCGAACTTGTCGGAAAGGAAGACCACGATCCCGGCGCAGGCGATCAGCGTGCCCGCCACCTGGCGCGCGCGCAGGCGCTCGGCGCCGAGCGCGGCGAGGATGCCGAGCGTGAACAGCGGCCCGCTGGTGAGCACGAGCGACGACGAGAACGGCGTCGACAGGTTCATGCCGTTCATCACCACGCCGATATGCAGCGCGTGCCCCACGATTCCGCACAGCACGAAGCGGGGCAGGTCCTCGCGCCGCGGCCAGGTGGCGCGGATGCGGTTGCGGAAGATCACCACCAGCAGCACCAGCGCGAGCAGCGGCAGCAGCGTGAAGCGGAGGAACACGAACGCGCCTACCCCCACGTGGTCGAGCACGTGCTTGGTGAAGGCGAAATTCACGCCCCACACGAACATCGTGGCGAGGGCGGCCGCCAGCGACCGGTCTAGAATCGGGCCTCTCATGAAAGTCGAATCCCTGCTGACGGCGCGTGCCGCGGTCCGCGCGCTGACCGCGTCGAAGATCCGCGAGCTGTATAACGAAGGCCTCGGCAACCCGAACGTGCTGCCGTTCTGGGTCGGCGAGCCCGACGAGCCGACGCCGGACTTTATCCGAAAGGCGGGCAGCGCCTCGATCGCCGCCGGCGAATTGTTTTACACGCACAACCTCGGCATCCCCGAGCTGCGCGAGGCCCTGGCCAAGTACATCACCCACCTGCACCGCAGGACCAGCTCCGAGCAGATCGCCGTGACGACCGCGGGCGTCAACGCGCTGATGGTGGCGTCGCAGCTTCTGATCGATCCGGGCGACCGCGTGGTGCAGGTCACGCCGCTGTGGCCCAACCTGCAGGAGATTCCGAAGATCCTCGGCGCGAGCGTCGACACCGTGGCTTTGCGGTTTTCGAGCCTCGGCTGGCAGCTCGATCTCGACCAGCTGTTGCAGAAACTGAAACCCGGAACGCGCGCGCTCTATCTCAACTCGCCCAACAACCCGACCGGCTGGACGGTATCGAAGGACGAGCTGAAAGCGATCCTAGAGCATTGCCGCAGGCACGGCATCTGGATGTTCTCGGACGACGCGTACGAGCGCCTGTATTACGGTGAAGAGGGCATCGCTCCCTCTTTGCTCGACATCTCGAGCGACGAAGATCGCCTGATCAGCGCCAACACCTTTTCCAAGTCCTGGCTGATGACGGGATGGCGGCTGGGCTGGCTGGTGGTGCCCGAAAGCCTCACCGCGGACCTCGGCAAGCTGATCGAGTACAACACCTCGTGCGCGCCGGTGTTCGTGCAGCGCGCCGGCATCGCCGCGGTGAAGGAAGGCGAGCCGGTGATCGCGCGCACCCGCTATCGCTTTCGCAAGGCGAGGGATTTTCTCGTCAACAACCTCAAAGGAATTTCGGGGGTTGAAGTCGCCGAACCCACGGGCACGATGTACGTGTTCTTCAAGGTGGACGGCGTGAAGGACAGCCTCGCGTTCTGCAAGAAGCTGGTGCGCGAAGTCGGGCTCGGCCTCGCGCCCGGCTCGGCGTTCGGGCCGGAAGGCGAGGGCTTCGTGCGCTGGTGCTTTGCAGCATCCGAAGACAAGCTCGCCGACGGCGTGGCGCGGCTGAAAAAGTTTCTCTAGCAAACAAAGGCTGACAATCGCGCCGGCCGGTGCGCCTTAGCATCGGCAGCGGAGATAGGGACATGCCACAAGAAGCCAGACCCCTTCGCGCGCTGATCGTGGACGATCAGCGCGACATGCTGATGACGCTCGGGATCCTGCTCCGCAGCGAGGGCTTCACCGTGCGCCTGGGCGAACGGGGTGCCGAGGTCGCGGCCGCGGTGGAATCGTTCCACCCCGACGTCGTGCTGCTCGACATCGAGATGCCGGATCGCAGCGGGCTCGAGGTCGCGATGGAGCTCAACCAGCGCCTTGGCGAGCGCTGTCCAGTCCTGATCGCGGTCACGGGGCACAAGACCGATGCCGCGCGCCGCCTGATCGAGAAGAGCGGCTTTCACCACTACGTGCCGAAGCCCTACGACTTCGACGCGCTCCTTCGACTGGTGCATTCGATCGAGCGCAAAACCGCAGTGCACGCTTAAAGCGCGCGGCGCCGCACCGGCGCCTCAATGTGGTGCACGGCAGCGCCGGCGCCATTGATTCGGCAGGCCTTTTCGCATGGCATGGTCCGTGCAATCCCTTGCGTTGGAAGTCTCAACCACGGGGAGATCACATGAAGCGCCGTTCATTTTTCAAGACGCTGGCACTCGCCGCGTCGATAGCAGCGATCAGCAGCAGTTCCGTATTCGCGCAGCAGAAGACCGTCAAGGTCGGCATCCTCCACTCGTTGTCCGGAACCATGGCCATCAGCGAGACGGTGCTGAAGGACACGGTGCTGATGGCGATCGACGAGATCAACGCCAAGGGCGGCGTGATGGGCGCGAAGATCGAGCCCGTGGTCGTCGATCCGGCCTCCAACTGGCCGCTGTTCGCCGAGAAGGCGCGCCAGCTCCTCACCCAGGACAAGGTCGCGGTTGTGTTCGGCTGCTGGACCTCGGTGTCGCGCAAGTCGGTGCTGCCGGTGTTCGAGGAGCTGAACGGGCTGCTCTTCTACCCGGTGCAGTACGAGGGCGAGGAGATCTCGAAGAACGTGTTCTACACCGGCGCCGCGCCCAACCAGCAGGCGATCCCGGCGGTCGAGTATCTGATGTCGAAGGACGGCGGCGGCGCCAAGCGCTGGTTCCTGCTCGGCACCGACTACGTGTATCCGCGCACGACCAACAAGATCCTGCGCGCGTTCCTCAAGTCCAAGGGCGTTGCCGACAAGGACATCGAGGAGGTGTACACGCCGTTCGGCCATTCCGACTACCAGACCATCGTCGCCAACATCAAGAAGTTCTCGCAGGGCGGCAAGACCGCGGTGGTGTCGACCATCAACGGCGACTCCAACGTGCCGTTCTACAAGGAGCTGGGCAACCAGGGCCTGAAGGCGACCGACGTGCCGGTGGTGGCTTTCTCGGTGGGTGAAGAGGAGCTGCGCGGCGTCGATACCAAGCCGCTCGTCGGCCACCTCGCGGCGTGGAACTACTTCATGTCGATCAAGGCGCCCGCCAACGACGAGTTCACCAAGAAGTGGGGCAGCTACGCCAAGACCAAGAGCATCGCCGGCCACAAGGACAAGCCGCTCACGAACGATCCGATGGAAGCGACCTACATCGGCATCTACATGTGGAAGCAGGCGGTCGAGAAGGCGAAGAGCTTCGACGTCGACAAGGTGCGCGCCGCGATGGGCGGGCAGACGTTCACCGCGCCCTCGGGCATCACCTCGACCATGGATCCGAAAAACCACCACCTGCACAAGGCTGTCTTCATCGGCGAAGTGAAGGCCGACGGCCAGTTCAACGTGGTGTGGAAGACCAAAGGACCGGTGAAGGCCCAGCCGTGGAGCCCGTTCATCCCGGGTAACGACAAGAAGAAGGATGAGCCCGCCCTGATGGCCGACAAGAAGGGCTGAGCAGTGCGCTCAGGGAGAACAAGGGCCGCGCTCGCGGCCCTTTTTACGTGTCTGAGTTTTTCCACCTGGGGACTGGACCGGGCCCAGGTGGAAAAGCTGGCTTCCGACGACAACGACGAGAAAATCGCCGCCATTGCGGCGCTGGTCGCCGAAGGCGACCCGAAGGCCGCGGACGTGCTGCGCCAGGCGGCCGAAGGCGAGATCACGCTCGACGGCAAGAAGGTCGAGGTCGTGATGAACAACCGCGTGCGTGGGCGCATCGCGGAAGCGTTATCGGTTCTGAAATTGCTGTCGCCGCATCCGGGTGAACGTCTCGAAGCTGCAAAAGCCCTCGCCGGCGGCGCGGACGCGGCGATGCTGCCGCTGGTTCTGAAGGCGAAAGAGAAGGAGACGGACTCGGAGATCAAGGCGTTGCTCGACATGACCGCGGCGGGCATGCAGCTCAAGAGCGACGACAAGGCCACGCGTCTCGCGGCAATCCGCACCCTGAGTTCCTCGACCAACAAGACCCTGCTGCTCGAAGCGGCCAGCGACAGCGACGAAGAGGTCCGCCTCGAGGCGCAGAAGAGCCTGCGCGCGATCGAGGCGCGCCTCACCTGGGGCGAGTGGCTCGGCCTCGCGTTCGCCGGCGCCTCGCTCGGCTCGATCCTGCTGCTCGCCGCGCTCGGCCTCGCCATCACCTACGGCCTGATGGGCGTGATCAACATGGCGCACGGCGAGCTGATCATGATCGGTGCTTATACGACCTATGTGGTTCAGAACTTCTTCCGGGGAAGCAGCATCTTCGATTGGTATCTGCTCGCCGCCATCCCGGCCGCCTTCCTGGTGTCCGGCGCGGTTGGCATGATCCTCGAGCGCTCGGTGATCCGCTGGCTCTACGGCCGGCCGCTCGAGACCCTGCTTGCCACCTGGGGCATCAGCCTGATGCTGATCCAGGCGGTGCGCACCGTGTTCGGCGCACAGAACGTGCAGGTCGAGAACCCGTCGTTCATGTCGGGCGGCATCCAGGTGCTTTCCAACGTCGTGCTGCCCTGGAACCGGGTGTTCATCATCGTCTTCGCTGCCGCGGTGCTGGTGGGGATGTGGATGCTGCTCTCGAAGACGCGGCTCGGCCTGTACATCCGTGGCGTAACGCAGAACCGCTCGATGGCGGCGTGCGTCGGCGTGCCGACCGCGCGCGTGGATACCTGGGCCTTCGGCCTTGGCTCGGGCATCGCCGGCCTCGCCGGCTGCGCGCTCTCGCAGATCGGCAATGTCGGGCCCGACCTCGGCCAGGGCTACATCGTCGATTCGTTCCTGGTGGTGGTGTTCGGCGGCGTCGGCCAGCTCGCGGGCACGGTGTACGCCGCGCTGGTGCTCGGCTTCGCCAACAAGCTGCTCGAATCCTGGTCGGGCGCGGTGCTCGCCAAGATCGCGGTGCTGGTGTTCATCATCCTCTTCATCCAGCGCCGCCCGCAGGGCCTGTTCGCGCTCAAGGGCCGGGCGGTCGAAACATGAAAACGAACCTCGCCATCGGCGCGGGCGCGGTGATCGCGTTCGTCGTATTCCCGCTTCTCAACCTGGTGGTGCCGCCGTCGAGCGCGTTCCACCTGTCGGCGTTCTGGGTGACGCTCGCGGGCAAGATCATGTGCTACGCGATCGTCGCGGTGGCGCTCGACCTGATCTGGGGCTACGCCGGCATCCTCTCCCTCGGCCACGGCCTGTTCTTCGCGCTCGGCGGCTACGGCATGGGCATGTACCTCATGCGCCAGATCGGCCGCCAGGGGCAGTACCAGTCCGATCTTCCGGACTTCATGGTGTTCCTCGACTGGAAGGAGCTGCCCTGGCAGTGGTGGGGCTCGGAGCATTTCCTGTGGGCGATGTTCCTCGTGGTCGCCGTGCCCGGCCTGCTCGCGTTCGTGTTCGGCTATTTCGCCTTCCGCTCGCGCGTCAAGGGCGTGTACTTCTCGATCATCACGCAGGCGCTGACCTTCGCCGCGATGCTGCTGTTTTTCCGCAACGCCACCGGCTTCGGCGGCAACAACGGCTTCACCGACTTCAAGCGCATCCTCGGCTTCAACGTCACCTCCCCGGAAACGCGCATGGCGCTCTTCGCCATCACCGCATTTTTTCTTCTTTCGACCTTGCTAGTGACGCGCTGGATCGTCACGTCGAAATTCGGCCGCGTGCTGGAAGCAATCCGCGACGCCGAGCCGCGCGCGATGTTCTGCGGCTACGACACCGTGCACTACAAGGTGGCGGCGTTCACCTTCTCGGCGGTGCTGTGCGGCATCGCCGGCGCGCTCTACGTGCCGCAGGTCGGCATCATCAACCCGAGCGAGATGTCGCCCGCCAACTCGATCGAGATCGCGATCTGGGTCGCGGTCGGCGGGCGCGGCACGCTCGCCGGCGCGATCCTCGGCGCCGGCCTGGTGAACGGCGCGAAGAGCTTCTTCACAGTCGCGTTCCCCGAGTACTGGCTGTTCGCGCTCGGTGCGATCTTCATCGCGGTCACGTTGTTCCTGCCGCGTGGCGTGCTTGGTCTCATTCAGAGAAAATGAACGCCATCGCTTTGCCCGACCAAGCAATGCAGGCCGCCGACGCCGCTCAGGGGACCGTGCTCTACCTGGACGGCATCAGCGTCAGCTTCGACGGCTTCCGGGCGCTGAACAACCTCTCGCTCACCATCGACCCGGGCGAGCTGCGCTGCGTGATCGGCCCGAACGGCGCCGGCAAGACCACGATGATGGATGTGATCACCGGCAAGACACGGCCCGACGAAGGGCGCGCGGTGTTCGGCCAGGCCGCCGACCTGACGCGCCTGTCGGAAGCGCAGATCGCGCACGCCGGCATCGGCCGCAAGTTCCAGAAGCCGACCATCTTCGAGCGCCTCACGGTGTTCGAGAACCTCGAGCTCGCGATGAAGGCGGACAAGCGGGTCCGTGCGACGCTGCTGGCGAAGTTGTCCTCCGCCGAGCGCGACCGTATTGCCCAAAACCTGACTCTGATTGGACTTCAGGAATCCGCGGATCGAGTGGCAGGTCTGCTGTCCCATGGCCAGAAGCAATGGCTCGAAATCGGCATGCTGCTGATGCAGGAGCCCAAGCTGCTGCTGCTCGACGAGCCGGTCGCGGGCATGAGCGACCAGGAAACCGAGCGCACCGCGGAGCTGTTCCTCTCGCTCGCCGGCGCTCACTCGCTGGTGGTGGTGGAGCACGACATGGCGTTCATCGAGAGCATCGCGCGCAAGGTGACGGTGCTGCACGAAGGCAGCGTGATCGCGGAAGGTCCGATGGACCAGGTGCAGAACGACACGCGTGTGATCGAGGTGTATCTTGGTCGGTAAGAAGAAATGGGGACGTACCCCATTTTTCTCATTTGCACCATGTTCCTATTTGCGGAAAATGGGGTACGTCCCCATTTTTTCTGATGCTCGTTGAGCAACTCAACCAGTACTACGGCGGCAGCCACATCCTGCGCAACGTCGCCTTCGAGGTGCCGGCGGGCAAGGTCACTGCGCTGCTCGGCCGCAACGGCGTCGGCAAGACCACGCTGTTGCGTTCTCTCATGGGCCTGGTGCCGATCCGCACGGGCACGGTCACTTTTGAAGACCAGGATCTCACCAGGGCGAAACCCAACGAACGCGCCCGTGCCGGCCTGGGCTATGTGCCGCAGGGCCGCGAGATCTTTCCGCGCCTGACGGTCGAAGAGAATCTGCTGATGGGTGCGCCGAAGGTCCCGGATCGGATCTTCGAGATGTTCCCGGTGCTGAAGAGCATGCTCGGCCGGCGCGGCGGCGACCTGTCGGGCGGGCAGCAGCAGCAGCTCGCGATCGGCCGCGCGCTGGCGATGAAGCCGCGCCTGCTGATCCTGGACGAGCCCACCGAGGGCATCCAGCCCTCGATCATCAAGGAGATCGAGCGCGCGATCCGGTCGCTGGCCGCGACCGGCGAGATGGCGATCCTGCTGGTCGAGCAGTACTACGACTTCGCGCGCTCGCTCGCCGACCAGTACCTGGTGATGGAGCGCGGCGAGATCGTCGCGCGCGGCCGAGGCGCCGATATGGATGCCGACGGAGTACGCCGCCTGCTGACGGTATGATGAAACCATGCAGCTCGCCGAGCCGGTCGCCGCTTCGTGGAGAGCGCATCTCTCCCTTCAGTTTCAGCGCGACGGCTCACGCACGGTTCTTTCCGAGCGGCGCTCGGACGGTCCGCTGGTCGTGCAGAAGCCGCTCTATCCCGACGGCCCGGAGCGCTGCCACGCCATCGTGGTGCACCCGCCGGGGGGCATTGCCGGTGGCGACGAATTAAGTCTTGTTGTTAGGAACGAAAAGAACAGCTCGGCGCTGCTCACCACGCCCGGCGCCGCCAAGTGGTATCGCTCGTCGGGCGCGTGGGCGAAGCAGGAGCTGAAGTTCGAGGTCGAGGGCAGTCTGGAGTGGCTGCCGCGCGAAACAATCGTGTTCGACGGCGCGCTCGCGGATCTTCAATGCGATATTACGTTGAAGGAAAAAGCGAGTTACGTCGGCTGGGAGGTTGCCTGTCTCGGGCGCTTTGCGCGCGGGAGGTTGCGCACGGCAACGCGCATCACGCGAGGGGGGAAGATGCTGTTCGTCGAGCGGGGCGAGATCGAAGGCGGCGGCCGGCTGATGCGCTCGCCCGCGGGCCTCGGGGGCAAGACGGTATTCGGCACCTTCATCGCGACCAGCGCCGAGAAGGTCGCTGTCGATGGCGTGGCCATCACGCGTCTCCCGGGCCTGCTGATCGGCCGCTACCTCGGCGACTCGAGCGAGGAAGCGCTGCACGCGTTCACGCGGCTCTGGAAGGCGCTGCGTCCGTCGGCGGTCGAACCACGCATCTGGAGCACCTAAGTGGAGCTCACGCCGCGCGAGAAGGACAAGCTGCTCATCTTTACCGCTGCGCTGCTCGCCGAGCGCCGCAAGGGGAGAGGGCTGAAGCTCAACTACCCGGAAGCCGTCGCCTTGATCAGCGCCGCGATCATGGAAGGCGCACGCGACGGCCGCAGCGTGCAGGACTTGATGAGCTACGGCGCGACGCTCCTCAAGCGCGGCGACGTGATGGACGGCGTCGCCGAGATGATTCCCGAGATCCAGGTCGAAGCCACTTTTCCCGACGGTACCAAACTAGTCACGGTCCACAACCCCATCCCATGAGACATCCAGGCGTGGAAAAAATGATCCCGGGCGAGATGCAGGTCGCCGCGGGCGACATCGAGCTCAACAAGGGGCGCAAGGCGGTCTCCATCGCGGTGGAGAACAGTGGTGACCGGCCGATCCAGGTCGGCTCGCATTACCACTTCTTCGAAACCAACGACGCGCTCAAGTTCGACCGCAAGAAGGCCTATGGCTGCCGCCTGAACATTGCGGCCGGAACCGCGGTGCGCTTCGAGCCCGGGCAGAAGCGCACGGTGGAGCTGATTCCGCTCGCCGGTGCGCGCAAGGTCTATGGGTTCACCGGAAAGGTCATGGGCAAGCTCAAATGAAAATAGGCCGGCAAGCCTATGCCGAGATGTACGGCCCGACGGTCGGCGACCGCGTGCGGCTCGCCGACACCGAGCTGTGGATCGAGGTGGAGAAGGACTTCACCACCTACGGCGAGGAAGTGAAGTTCGGCGGCGGCAAGGTGATCCGCGACGGCATGGGCCAGAGCCAGCGCGTGTCGAAGGACACCGCCGACAGCGTGATCACCAACGCGCTGATCGTGGATCACTGGGGCGTCGTCAAGGCCGACATCGGCTTGAAGGCCGGGCGCATCTGGAAGATCGGCAAGGCGGGCAACCCCGACATCCAGCCGGCGATCACCATCCCGATCGGCCCGGGCACCGAGATCATCGCCGGCGAAGGCATGATCGCCACCGCCGGCGGCATCGACAGCCACATCCACTTCATCTGCCCGCAGCAGATCGACGAAGCCCTCATGTCGGGCGTCACCACCATGCTCGGCGGCGGCACCGGGCCGGCGACCGGCACCTTCGCCACCACCTGCACGCCGGGGCCGTGGCATATCCAGACCATGCTGGAAGCGGCAGATGGTTTTTCAGTCAATTTGGGTTTTTTGGGGAAAGGCAACGCGTCCCTCCCGGCCGCACTGGTCGAGCAGATCAATGCCGGCGCGATCGGCCTGAAGCTGCACGAAGACTGGGGTACCACGCCGGCGTCGATCGACAACTGCCTCGCGGTCGCCGACAAGCTGGACGTGCAGGTCGCGATCCACACTGACACGCTGAACGAGTCGGGCTTCGTCGAGGCGTCGGTGAAGGCCTTCAAGGGCCGCACCATCCACACCTATCACACCGAGGGCGCTGGCGGCGGCCATGCGCCGGACATCATCAAGGTGTGCGGCCAGCCGAACGTACTGCCGTCGTCGACCAACCCGACGCGGCCTTACACGGTGAACACCATCGCCGAGCACCTCGACATGCTGATGGTGTGCCACCACCTCGATCCTTCGATCGCGGAGGACGTGGCGTTCGCCGAATCGCGCATCCGGCGCGAGACCATCGCCGCCGAGGACATCCTGCACGACCTGGGCGCGTTCTCGATGATGTCGTCGGACTCGCAGGCGATGGGGCGCGTGGGCGAGGTGATCATCCGCACCTGGCAGACGGCGCACAAGATGCGGGTTCAACGTGGAGGCAAGGGCAAGAACGATAACGAACGGGTGAAACGGTATATCGCGAAATACACCATCAACCCCGCGATCACCCACGGCATCTCGCACGAGGTCGGCTCGCTCGAGGAAGGCAAGCTCGCGGACATCGTGTTGTGGAAGCCGGCGTTCTTCGGCGTGAAGCCGTTCGTCATCGTCAAGGGCGGCATGATCGCCGCCGCGGCGATGGGCGACCCGAACGCCTCGATCCCCACGCCGCAGCCGGTGCACTACCGGCCGATGTTCGGCGCGAAGGCCGTCACGTTTGTCTCCAAGGCGTCGCTGAAGAACCCATTGCTGAAAAAGCTCAAGCGTCCCCTGGTCGCAGTGAAGAACACGCGCAAAATCGGCAAGAAGCACATGGTGCACAACGACTACCAGCCGGAAATGAGCGTCGACCCGGAAACCTACGAAGTGCGGGCCGACGGCGAGCTTCTGGTATGCGAGCCCGCGAAGGTATTGCCGATGGCCCAGAGGTACTTCCTATTCTGAAACTCGTCCTGCCCTTCGACCTGCGCCAGAAAAGCCGCTTGCGCGCGAGAGCGGAGAACGGCGAGGAAGTCGCGCTCATCCTGCCGCGCGGCAAGGTGCTGCGCGGAGGCGAGCGCGTGCAGGCGACCGACGGCCGCGAGGTCGAGATCGTCGCCGCGCCCGAGAAGCTTGCGCACATCGAGTCGGCCGATCTCGCGCGCGTCGCCTATCACCTCGGCAACCGTCACGTGCCGCTGCAGGTCGGAGCGGGCTTCGTGCGCATCGCCGAGGACCATGTGCTCGAGGAGATGGCGCGCAAGCTCGGCGCGCGCGTCTCTCGCGTAGAGGCGCCGTTCGAGCCCGAGGCCGGCGCGTACGGCCACCAGCACGACGAGATGGGCCACGGCGGCAAGATCCACGATCATCACCAGCATTGATGAGCCTTGCCCGCCTCCTGCAGCTGGCCAGCCCGACGTTGCCGGTCGGCGCCTACAGCTATTCGCAGGGACTCGAGTCCGCGATCGAAGCAAAGATTGTTTTCAATTCAAAAACAGCGGAAGCGTGGATCGCCGACGTGCTCGAGCTCTCGGTCGCGCGGATGGAAGCGCAGGTGCTGCGCGCGCAGATCGCTGCGCCCACCCAGGAGCTTAACGACTTCTTTCTGGCGACCCGCGAGACCGCCGAGATGCGCGCCGAGACGCTGCAGATGGGGCAGGCGCTTTCCCGCCTGTTGACCGACCTGGCCATCCCGGTGCCCATCGAAGAGCCGGCGTTCCCGACCTCGTTCGCGATCGCGGTCCGGCACTGGAGCATCGAGCCGCGGGAGGCGGTCATCGCCTACCTGTGGTCGTGGCTGGAGAACCAGGTGATGGCGGCGGTGAAGGCGGTACCGCTCGGGCAGACGGCCGGGCAGAAAATTCTGCTCGAGCTCGGTGGGCGGCTGGAAGCGCTGGCCGATGTGCAGCTCGACGAATCGAACTGGACCAATCTGGCGCCGGGACTGGCGTATTTGTCGTCCCGGCACGAAACGCAGTATTCGAGGCTCTTCCGCTCATGACTCTGCGAGTTGGAATCGGCGGTCCCGTCGGCTCGGGGAAGACGGCGCTGACGCTGTCGCTCTGCCGCGCATTGCGTGACAAATTCGACATCGCGGTCGTCACCAACGACATCTACACCGAGGAGGACGCGCAATTTCTCGTGCGCAACGAGGCGCTGGCGCCCGAGCGCATCATCGGCGTGGAGACCGGCGGCTGCCCGCACACCGCGATCCGCGAGGACGCCTCCATCAACCTCGAGGCGGTGGACCGGTTGATGCGGCGCTTCCCCAAGCTCGACGTGGTGTTCGTCGAATCGGGCGGCGACAACCTGGCCGCGACCTTCAGCCCGGAGCTCTCCGACCTGACGCTCTACGTGATCGACGTCGCCGCCGGCGACAAGATCCCGCGCAAGGGCGGTCCGGGCATCACCAAGTCCGACCTGCTGGTGATCAACAAGATCGACCTCGCCCCCATGGTCGGCGCCTCGCTCGAGGTCATGGACCGCGACGCGAGGAAGATGCGCGGCGAGCGCCCGTTCGTGTTCACCAACCTGAAGACCGGTCAGGGCCTCGACGGCGTGATCCGCTTCATCGAGAAGCAGGGAATGCTGTAGCGAGGAAAATGAAAAAAACCCCGGGGGCGGACCTCCGCTCCCGGGGTGCTGCCTGCGCATCCTTCAGGGGAGGAGGCGCATAACCGCTGAAAACCTGCTGCTTACGCGTTTACGACGCGCTTGCTGTTGACGTTGATGGCGGTGGCCGACTTGTCGAGGACCGCGAGGTCGCCCGACAGCTCCGCGCCTTCTTCCACCTTGATCTTGGCGTAGCGCACCTTGCCCGAAACCTTGCCGGTGCCCTGGATCACGAGCTGCTTGCGCACCGTGATCTCGCCTTCGAAGCGGCCGCGGATCTCGGCCTGGTCGACGGCGATCGTGCCCTGGAACACGCCGTTCTCGGCGATCTCGAGAATGCGCGCGTCCAGCGTCGCGTCGACGCGGCCTTCGACGACCAGCGTGTCGCAATCGCTGATCTCGACGCCCTTCAGCTTGATGTCCGGACCGACGACCAGCTTGGACTCCTTGCGCTCGTCGACTTTCTTTTCGGCCTCGGTGGAGGGCGCGGGTGCCGTGTTGGCGGCAGTCACAGGCGCCGGTGCGATCGGTTGAGTCTGGCGAAACGATTCGTCGCGCCTGTTACGGAAGAACCCGTCTTTCTGTAGCACTTTCAGTTCCCTCTCTGTAGTGATGGGTGGGACAGCGCATCGTGATACGCATGATCCATACCATCGGCTAAGTGTTTGAAACTGCTGGGAACTGGTACCCAAGGGTCCAGGCGACCGTCGGCCCGGGGCGACAGAGCGCCGCTAGTGAAAACGCAACGCGTTGTAGCGAATCAGCTTTTTCTGTCGCTGATTAACTACGCGCGTTCGAATCCTCGAAGTGACGCATGGCCTTTTGCGAGTCGTAACGCCCCTCGCGCAGCGTCTCCGGATCCCATTCGCTGCGCTCCATGCCGAAGAAGTCGCCGCCGTAGACGTGAATCGCGCCGGTGAGCCGCGGAATCGGGTTGGTCACCGAGTGGATGATGTCGGGGCCGAGCGGAACCGCGTCGCGCTCGCCCAGCGCCTGCGCGGCTGCGGCCTCCACCTTGTCGCCCCTGCGTTTCCAGAAAATATTGTCTTCGCGCCCGGTGTAGACCCCGATCACCGCCCACATGCGGTGGTTGTGCGGGTAGATCGTCATGTACGGCGCCCACACCACGTTGAGGATCGTCAGCTCAGGCGAGTGGTAGAGCTTCTGCACTTCGCCGCGCTGCGGGTCGCCCAGCCACTTGAGGACCGCGTTGGGCTCGGACACGGCTCGCGCCACTACCTCGCGCACGGCTTTGTGGCTGCGGTCGGCGGCGTGCGCCGCGCGGCAGTCGGCAATGAAGCGCTCGAGGTCCATGGCGGCTAGTTTACGAACTCGCGCAACAGGCGTCCGGGCAATTTGCCGACTTCGAGCGGCCCGGCAGGTCCCACGATGCGTACCCCGTTCACCCACACCCCGTGCACGCCGATGGGCGCGGTGGTGAGGCGCGGGTGGCCGCCGGGCAGGTCGAACACACGCCGCTTCGGACCGCGGTCGACCGTCGCGGGGTCGAACAGCAGCAGGTCGGCCTGGTAGCCCGGCCTGAGCGCGCCGCGCCCGCGGATGCCGAACAGCTTCGCGGGCTGGCCGGTGAGGCGCCACACCGCGTCGGCCAGCGTCAGCTCGCCGCGCTCGCGCACCCAGTGGCCGAGCAGGTGCAGGCCGAAGCCGGCGTCGTTGAAGAACGTGAGGTGCGCGCCGGCGTCGGACAGCGAGACCAGGCTCGCCGGGTGGCGCAGCATGCGCGCGACCGCGTCCTCGTCGGAGTTGAGCAGCAGGGCGCTGAACACGGTGTCGAGGTTCTCGGCCAGCGCGAGGTCGAGCATGAAGTCGAGCGGATCGCCGCCCTGCGCGAGCTCGGCGATCGAGCGCTGCTCCAGCTCCTTGTTGCGCGCCTCGATGACCTGCACCTTGTCCCATTCGCCGTTGAACAGGCGGAAATGCGCCGGCCTGGCGATCTCCTCGCGCAGCGCGTCGCGGAATCCGGCCTGCTTCAGTTTCGACTTGAAAGCATCGCCTTTCAGGGGGAGCGCGGGTTGCCAGGCCTCCAGGCCCTCGAATACGTAGGGCGAGCGCAGGGTGAAGTCCATCGACAGCGGGCAGCACGACACCGCGCCCACCAGGTAGTAGCCGTTGGCCTGTGCCTCGGCGATGGCGTCGAGGTCCTGGAACACCGATTCCGGGTTGGTGCTGTTATGGAGCAGCGCCGCGACCACCACCGGGCGCGTCGAGTCGCGCGCCAGCTCCTCGAGGAACGGGATGCGGGTATGACCGCCCTTGGTGAGCATGAACACGCCGCGCCCGGCCTCGCGCAGGCTGCCGACCAGGGTGCGCAGCTCGGCTTCGTCGGCGAGGCGCGACGGCATCGGCTTGCCGCCGCCGCCGTTGTGCGCGGGCGAAGTGCTGGTGGAGAAACCGATCGCGCCTGCGCGCATCGCCTCCAGCAGCAGATCCTTCATCGCCCGGACTTCGTCCGGCGTCGCGCTGCGCTCGGTCGCGGCATCCCCCATCACGTAGGTGCGGATCGAGGAGTGCCCGGCGAACGCCGCGATGTTGAGCGCGGCGCCGTTGCGCTCGAGCATGTCGAGGTACTGCGGGACGCTCTCGAACTCCCAGCGGATGCCGGCGCGCAGCACGTCGAGCGACATGCCTTCCACCTGCGTCAGGTTGCGCATCACCAGGTCGCGGTCCTGCGGCCGGCAGGGGGCGATGGTGAAGCCGCAGTTGCCGATGATCGCGGTGGTGACGCCGAGCGCGGGCGAGGGCGACGCCCAGGGATCCCAGGTGATCTGGGCGTCGTAGTGCGTGTGGTTGTCGATGATCCCGGGCATCAGCGCGAGGCCGTCGCCATCCACCGTGGCCCTCGAGGCGCCGCCGATGTAGCCGACCTCGACGATGCGCCCATCCTTCACCGCCACGCCGCCGCGCCGGGGCGGCAAGCCGAGGCCGTCGACCAGCATCACGTCGCGGATCACGAGGTCGAACATGAGGGAGCCAAAGTATACCGAGCGCGAAAACCGCTAGAACGCGAATACGTCCTGGCCCGCGAGCTCGTGCAGCTTCTGCAGGCTCACCAGCGCGATCGTGCGGTAGCCGACCTCGATCATGCGCGCGCTCTCGAGCCGCTTGAGCTCGGCATTCACCTTCGAGCGGCTCGCGCCCAGCATGGCGGCAAGGTCCGACTGCGTGAGGCGCAGCTCGACGCGCCCGCCGGGATGCAGGTCGCGGCCGCCGCTCGCCTGGCCGAGCAGGCGCCGCACGATGCGCTTGTCCAGCGGCGCGCTGCTGATGTCGCGCACCGCCATCATTGCAAGGCTGAGACGGTCGGCCAGTAGTCCGCCGACGTGGCGCCACAGGCGGGGTGACTTGTCGAGCAGCTCGAGGAACTGCGCGCCGTCGATGGCCGCCACCTCGGTGGCGCCATAGGCGCTCGCGCTCACCGCGAGCTGCTTGCTGCTGAGGATGTAGCCCAGGCCGAAGAAGCTTCCCGGGCCGAGCACAGCGTAGACGAACTCCGCGCCGTCGTCGGTGGAGGAGATGCGCAGGCTGCCGGTCAGCACGACCCAGAGGGAGTCCAGCTTGCCGCCCCCCCGGTACAGCAGCTGCCCGTCCTTGAGTGCATTGATCCGGCCCAGGCTCGCGATGCGGTCGAGGTCGTCGGCCGGCAGCTCGCGAAAATGAACGCTGGCGGCGAGGCAGGTGCGGAAGCGAGTGGACTCTGGGCGCTGCTGCATTTGTCCCCGAATGGACATTCTGCGCCAGTTTTCGCGCCCGATTGTCCTGAGTTGGCCAATTGGCGGAATGCGTCACGGATACGATCGCGCCCCTCATGAGTCTTGAAGAACATTTGCGCCGCCTCGAGTTCGTCCATCGGACGGCAGGATTAACCAGCTGGGTGTGGGACATCATCGCCGACGACGTGCAGTGGTTCGGCGATCCGGACGCGCTCCTCGAGCTCGAGCAGGGGTCGTTCAGTGGCCGTTTCTGCGACTACCTCCCGCGCTTGCACCCGGACGACATGCCGCGCGCAAAGCAGACCTTCATCGATTGCCTGAAGGGCTTGCTGCCGCGCTATCGCGGCGAGGAACGGCTGATCCGGCCCGACGGCAGCGTGCGCTGGCTCGAGACCTTCGGCCAGGCGGAATACGGCGTCGACGGCAGGGCGGTGCG